>Ga0255180_1000143_pt1 | contig 33308 bp, 27 predicted proteins | sample Atl_Colum_RepB_8_FD_189933 | JGI IMG/M metagenome (GOLD analysis project Ga0255180, IMG submission 189933) | Freshwater microbial communities from Altamaha River, Georgia, United States - Atl_Colum_RepB_8d | ecosystem: Environmental > Aquatic > Freshwater > River | place: USA: Georgia... | reverse complement strand
TGACGCTCCGACCCTCGGGCGTGCGGCTCGCCGCAATGCCCACACGCCATGGCCCTGATCCCTTACTTCCTGCCGCGCTCGATCCTCTTCAACATGGACCCGGAACAGGCGCACGACCTCACGATCGGCGCACTCGCCCGCTTCCAGAACACCCCTCTGGCCTGTACCTGGGGCGGTGAAGTCGTCGACGACCCCGTCGAGCTGGCCGGCCTGCGCTTTCCCAACCGGGTCGGCATGGCGGCGGGCCTGGACAAGAACGGCCGCGTGATCGACGGCCTGGGTGCCATGGGCTTCGGCTTCGTCGAGGTGGGCACGGTCACGCCCAAGGGCCAGCCGGGCAACCCCAAGCCGCGCATGTTCCGACTGCCGCAGGCCGATGCCCTGATCAACCGCCTGGGGTTCAACAACGAGGGCCTGGATGCCTTCCTGGCCAACGTGCGCCGGGCCACGAGCTTTCGCCAGCGCGGTGGCATCCTGGGGCTGAACATCGGCAAGAACGCGGCCACGCCGATCGAAAACGCGGTCGACGACTACCTGATCGGCTTGGCGGGCGTGTTCCCGCACGCTGACTACGTGACGGTCAACATCTCGTCGCCCAACACCAAGAACCTGCGCGCGCTGCAAAGCGACGAGGCCCTGGACGACCTGCTGGGGCGGCTGCAGGAGCGCCGCCAGCAACTGATTCAGCGCCACGCACGCAGCGTGCCGATGTTCGTCAAGATCGCCCCGGACCTCGATGAAACACAGGTGGGTGTGATCGCAGCGACATTGCAGAAGAACGGCATCGATGGCGTGATCGCCACCAACACCACGATTTCTCGCGAGGCGGTTCAAGGGCTGCCCCACGCGGACGAAACAGGCGGCCTGAGTGGCCGCCCCGTTCTGGAGGCCAGCAACCGTGTGATCCGGCAACTGCGCGCAGCGCTGGGCCCCCGGTATCCGATCATCGGGGTCGGCGGTGTGATGAGCGGCGCCGACGCCAGGGCCAAGTGTGATGCCGGGGCCGATCTCGTCCAGATCTACACCGGACTGATCTACCGGGGCCCCGAGCTGGTCACCGAGTGCGCTCGCGCCCTCAAACGCTGAGCCCGAACGGTTCAGTGGCTGCGGCTTGCGGTTGCCCTTGACCCTGCAGGCGCAGCGCCTGGGGCTGGCTCTGCCGGCGCCTTGGGCGGAAAGACCTGCCGGAACAGATTCCGGTCCACGGCGCGCAAGCCTCTGGCCAGTGCTTCCAGCATCTCCTGCTGGGTCGTGAGAGACGGCCGAGCGAAGCGCGACACGATCTGGGTCAGCGCACGGCCACGGATGGCCGCGTGCATGTCCACCAGGCCGACCAGCTCGTTGGCCAGACAGGCCGTCAGCCGCAACCAGTCATCGGGACTGTCGGGGCGGTGTGGCGACTGCTGCGGGCCCAGCGGGCGAGCCGCCTGCACCAGCGATTCTGCGAACCCCCAATGCCGCAGCACCTCGCCCGTGAGTTCGTCCGGGTGGATCCCCAGCACGGCCCCGGTGGCCGCTTCCAACGACATGCCCGGTGTCGGCCGACCGCCCGGCTCGGTCGGTGGCACCGACGCCATCAGCCGGGCGATCTGGGCATGCTCTTCCGGGTAGTGGTACTGGATCAGCAAGTGGCCCAGACGTTGGGACATGGCGGCCATCATCGCGTCTTCGTCACCGATATTGAAAGGCCTGAGCCAGCGGGCGGTGATGGCCGCAATGCACGCGCGCTTGAGTTCGAGCTCCAGGCTCGTGACCGCCTGATCGGATGCCGCCTGGCCCTGCAGCGATGCAGAGGCGCCCAGCACGCCGGGCCAGGTGCGCAGGCTGGCGGCCACCTTGCGAAGCCCCTGTTCGCCCAGCAAGGTCATGGCTCGGCCCGGGCTGTTGGTGATCTCCTCGCTGCCCATGCGTCGGCGCTGCTGGTTGACCACCCGCAGCAGCTCCCAGCACAAGGCCGGGTCCCTGACCAGTTGGTCAACCACATCATCGATGCGCAGGTGATCGTTGACCAGCACCTTCAGCAAGCCCCCCAGATCGGCCGAGCGGCTGGGCAAGTGCCCCACGGCCTCGATGCGATCAAGAAACAAGGCCAACGGGCCCGCGGATTCCTGGCTGTGGGTCTTGACCCAACCCTGCAAGGCGCTCAGCAGGGTCCGCGCGTTGAGATAGCGCTGGCGCTGCTGTCGATCGACGGCTCGGTTGACGATGGCGCGCAGGGTTTCTTCGACCGGTTGCGGCGTGGTCCAGGGCAGGCGGACGATTTCCAGTCCCACTCTCGAAGCCGCATGGCCCAGATCCCCGTCGTCAAGCGCCGGCACCCCAGCCAGCAGGCGATACATCAGCAGACCGACCATCAGCACATCGCGCTCGGCGGCGCTGCGATGTTCATGTCGTGCAACAGCCCCGCCGGCGTCCCCCGAGGTGCTGGTGGCCAGTCCCACCCCCAAGCCGGCGAGACGAACGTGTCCCTGGCCGTCGAGCAGCACGTTGTGCAGGCTCAGGTCACGGTGGCTCACACCCGCGTCGTGGGCGTAAGCCAGGCCCTCCAGCAGCTCGTTCACCCAGCGGACCTGGTCCAGGACGCCGACCTGGCCCTGCCCCGGTTGCAAGCGCTCGCCCAGCGTCACCGAACCCTTGCGCTCGTACGCCGCAAATGGCCACCCGTCGATGACGCCCAGATCCAGCACTTCGGCCAGATGCGGGTGGCGCAGGCGCGACGCTTTCAAGACATCCTGAGTCCACTCTTCCCGTGCGGTCGGGGTAGCGGGCTGTGCACGCGGCACGCACAACAGCACTTCGGCCTGCGCCTGGGGATCGAAAGCCAGCCAGGTGTTCGACGCCAGGCTCTTGCCGACAGGCTGGCGCAGCTCGAACCGCCCGAAGCGGCGAGGCGGGGCGGCGCCTTTGCTGGAGGTGTCGGCTGTGCTCATGCGCGAAGGGAACCTGTCGGGCAGATTCGGCGGAGGACATTACCCCTGGATTGGACCCCAGCCACACCTGTTACAAAAACCGTTCAAACCCCGGATAAGCCCGTCAGTTCCGGCGATTTGTCACACGCCCTGCGCGGCTTGCGACAATGGGCGTCACCCGGGGGGCAGTGGAATCCAGCTGCCATCCCCGGTGACGAAGGCTGCACGCACGATGTCCCCCGGCTGCAAGGCACCCACAGCGCGCACATAGCGCTGCATCTGCTCGCGGTAGGCCGGGACCGATTCGGGCGATTCGTGCAGTTTGTAATCGATCACCCACCAGGTCCGACCGGCCTCGCCGTCGCGCGCCACCAGACGGTCGAGGCGCAGGGGCTGCCCTTCGTGCCACACGACCAATTCATTGCCCGCCCAGGCATGACCCTGGGGCTGCAGCCAGTCCTGGCTCGCAGGGTGCGTGAGGATCTGCTGCAGCTGATCGACCAGTCGCCGGGTCTCGGCATCGTCCAGCGGCGGTCGTGCGTCCCGCCCGGTATCGACCCCATGCCACGCTTGGGTCACGGCCGCTGCGATGCGCTCGCGCGAACGCACGGCCAGCGCCAGCGGGGTGATCAACTCCAGGGCACGGTGCAGGACCTTCCCCCGGTGCGCCTGCAGGCCATCGGCCGCCGACACCGACACCCGGCGATCGCGTCCGACGGTTGCCGGCACCAGCGCCGGCAGGACGTTGAGGGTGTTGAGGGTGCCGATGACATCGTGCCCGTCCTGCGGCGGCGGGGGGCACCAGCGCCAGTCATCGTCCAGGACCGCCGCCACGTTCGACAGGTGAGCCCACCAGCTGCCCTCCGGGTGGGGTCGGTGAGGCTCCGTGCGACTGAAGATGAGCTCGCGCTTGGCCCGGGTGAGCGCCACGTACAGGGCGTTGAACTCTTCGGTGCGGTTGGCCTGGCGCTCTCGCTCGCACAAGGCTTCCAGGCTGGCCGGCACCTGCCCCATGCGCGCCACGAAGGCGCAGCCAGCGGGGTGATCGGCCCCTTGTGGCCAGTCCACCAGCACGGTGTGGTGGTCGGTGCGTGGGGCTTCCCCATCCAGATCGATCAGGAACACCACGTCGGCCTCGAGGCCCTTGGCACCGTGGATGGTCAGCAGCTGCACGGCACCGTCCACCGCGGCCGCTGGCAGGGGGGCAATGAGGCGTCGCAGCTCGCGCAGCCACCGGTAGGGCGTGGCATCGCGTCCCCCGTGCAGGGCCAGGGCCTGGCCGAGAACGGCATCGAGGTGACTCAAGGCCTGACGCAGGCGCGGCGCCGGTAACAGTCGGGCCAGGGTGTCCCGCCAGCCGGATTCGTCAGCGATCTGCTGCATGAGGTCGTGCGGGGGCAGCACCCGAGACGCCTGCGCCCAGCGGGGCAACAGCGCCTGTGCCCGGGCAATCACCGCGTGGTCACTCGGGGTCAGGCGAGTATCACCCTCGGGCTGCAGCCCCATCAAGACGTCCCACCACGTGCTGCGAGCGCCCTGGCTCGATTCCACCTTCGCCCGGGCCACGGCACTCAGAACCCGGTCGTCGGCCGCGAATGCCGGGCACCGCAGCGATCGGGCCAGGGCCAGATCATGCGACCGGGTCACCACAGCTTCGACCACGGCCAGCAGGTCCTGGGCTTCCGGCGTGTCGACCAGCCGGGTCGACTCTGGCGCCACGTGCGCAATGCCTCGCGCCGCCAGCGCCTCGGCCACATGGGCCAGGCTGGCGCGTTTGCGCCCGAGCACGAAGATCTCCCCCGGAGCCTTGTGCTCGTGAGACAGCAGGTGGGCGATCGCATCGGCGCAATGGGCGGCCTCGGCCTGCCGCGCCACGGTGGCTCGCTCGTGGCGCGGCACCTGCAGCGTGTCGCGCCACACTGGCGGGCCGGCCTGTACGCCATCGGCGTCCTTGGGCGGGCGCATGACATCCGGCAGGATGCGAATGCGATGCGGCTCGGCCGATGCCGTGGTGTGAGGTCGAAAGCCGACGAACGCGCCCTGGGCAGCGGCGGGCGCCAGCGCCCGGTTCAGCAGCTCGATGATGCCCGGAGCATTGCGACGGGTGTGATCGCAAGCCAGGGCATCACCGTTCATCACATCGATCACGAAGTCGCGCGCCGCTGCGAAGACGCGAGGGTCCGCACGGCGAAACCGATAGATGCTCTGTTTGGGGTCGCCCACCACGAACAGGCTCACGCCCTGCTGCCCGCTCGTGCCGCCCCCGGCTCCCGCGTACGCCGACAGCCATTGGTGCAAGGTCGACCATTGCAGCGGGCTGGTGTCCTGGAACTCGTCCATCAGCACATGGCGCAGTTGCAGGTCGAGTCTTTCCTGCACCCACCCCGCCAGAGCCGGGTCTGCATGCAGATGGGCGGCCGCCAGCTCCAGGTCGACGATATCGACCTGTCCACTGTCGCGTTTGAGCGTCGCGTACTGAGCAAACAGGTGCGTCGACAGCAGCACCATCGCGCGGTGCTGCTCCGACGCCTGCTGTTGGCGCTGCGCACGCAACAGGTCCTGCACCCACTGCTGGGCCCAGTCCAGCAAGGGACCCTGGTACCCCATGCGCTGGCGCGGTGTGCCGGCCTTGGTCAGCAGCGCCTGACACAGGCCCTCGAGCCGCAGTTTCAAGTCGGGCTGTTGCGCCAGGTCCACCAGCGCCGCCGCAGCGCCCTGCGCCGTGACCCCCTTGGCTCGCCCAAGCTCACGCGCCAGTTCCGCCAGCTGGGAGACCACCGCAACTCGCTCCAAGGCCTCCAGCGGCTGGACCAGGTCTTCGAAGCCCGGGACCGACTCGGCGGCCGGCGGCACGGCCGACCAGAGCGTGCCGGCCGCATCGGCCAGATGCAGCTCGAGCCGGTTGTCAATGGCCGAGCGCAACCACCCTTCCAGGTTGTTGCGCCCCTCGTCGACCACGATCGACTCGAACGCGGCGCGCAGGGGGGCGCCCGGCTCGGTGGCATCCAGGCTGCGCAGGAAGCGCGCCCACAACTGCGGCCAGAGCTCATCGAGGTCTTCGATCAGCTGCAGACGAGGGGGCAAGCCGAGGGCCTGGAGGGTGTCCAGCGGCAGCCCCCGCACCAGCCGGGAGAACCAGCCATGGATGGTGCTGATGCGCGGGAACTCCCCGCTGCTCAGCCACTGCGCATGCAGCGCCTGCAAGCGCGGCGCCAGCGCGTCGACGTCGGCGGCGGGCACCCCACGCGCGCGCAATTCTGCACAACGTTCGTCATGGGTCGCACGGGCGAAGGCCTGCAACCATTGCGCCAGGCGCTCGCGCATTTCGCCGGCCGCCTTGCGGGTGAAGGTGATCGCCAGAATCTGCCCGGGTTCGGCCCCATCCAGCCACGCGCGCAGGATGCGCGACACCAGCATCCAGGTCTTGCCGGCGCCGGCACAGGCCTCGATCACGACGCTGCGACGGGGATCACAGGCCTGCGCGTAAAACACGTCGGCCGACACCTCCCGGCCATTGCTGTGGTACGACGGCTGGGTCATGCACGCGCCCCCGGCGACGGCTCAAGGATGTGATCCTTGCGGCACAGGCCCCGCACGTCGCAACGCTCGCACGCCACGCCCTCGCCCAGCGGGCGCAAGGCATGCCCCTGTGCGATGCGCCCGAAATCATGGGCAATGCCCTGCTCGAGCGCATCCGCGCTGGCCTCGACCTCCGGGTGCGGCACGAGGGCCAGTTCATCGGCATGAACACGCAGGTAGGCCGCCTCCAGGCCACCGGACAACGGCAGGACCGAGCGGGCCAGCGCGGCGTAAAAAGCCAGCTGGGTGTCCTCCAGGGGCAGTTTCACCTTGTCTTTCAGGGCCTGCAAGGCACCGCTCTTGTAGTCCATCACGCGGCACCCCCCCAGTGGACCGCTGCCATGGGCATCGACCCGATCCAACTGTCCCTCCAGCCACACCCGCCCTTGCCCGTCGGGCAGCTCGAGCATGCGCCGCAATGTCACCTCACCGTCTCGCCAGCACCAGCCCTGAGCCTCCTGCGAGCGCGCCCAGTCGACATACCCACGCGCCAGCGCTGCCAGGGACACGGCATACGGGGCAAAGAACGGTCGCAGCGCGTCGCCGTCGAGGCCGAACTCACGGGCGTGTTCATGGGCCCAGTGCAGCCAGCGCTCGGTGTCGGCAAGGGGCTCGGCAGGCGCTCCCTGTGCCTGCCGCTCACGATGGAAATCGTGCAGCACGGCGTGCAGCCAGGCCCCGTAGTCGTTGGCGGGCAGCCCTTCCTCGATCTCGTCGAGGGCCTTGAGCCCGAGCAGATGCAGCGCAAAGTACTGGTATGGGCAGGTCCGCAGTCGCTCGTAGCCCGAGGCCGAAAGTCGCTGAGGCCACAGCGGCTCGCGCCCGGGGGTGTCCAAGACAGGCGCGGGGGTCGGGACACCCTCGCATCGGCGTTCCACAGGCACGGCCGGGCTCTCGATGAGCGGCCAGCCATGGGCCAGGAAATCCCCGCCCTGGCCCAACCACCAGCGGGCCAGCCAGGGGCTGGGCCCCACCGGTTCGCCTTCGCGCACCTGACGGCTCAAGGCAGTGACCTGCGGCCCGCATGCCAGCAAAGCAAAGGCCTCCCACTGGCTTTGCCGTTGGACCTCCGGCGTTGCCAACCCCCAGGCGCTGAGCAAGCCGGGTGAGAGCCAGCCACTGGCTGGCAGCACCCCCAGTTGAGCATCGTCGGCCCCAGGCACGATGACCGCGGCAAAGGGGCGCAGCACCGCACGACTGACCGGCGTGATCAGCACGTCTGCGGCGCCTTCGGGTGGGGGCGGCATGAAAGTTGCCGACTCCAGCGTCTGCTGCACCCAGGCCGAGAGCTCGGCCAGGTTCATGCGCAGCCCCGAAGCCGCCCACTCGAAAGCCGCCGTGGCCGTGGCCGTGGCCGCAGGCTCAGCCGGGTCCGCGCCCGCCAGTCGCAAGGCTGACAGCACCTGCTGGCCAGCTTCGTCAGCCTGCAATGCCGACCACGTGCCGACACGTCGAAGCGTGTCGGCCAGCACAGCGAGCGCTTCCGACAGCGACTGCTGGCGCCGCCCTGCCAGCGACTGCAGCGGGGCCAGCGCGTCACGGGCCCAGGTCCAGACAGGCGACTCATCGCCCTCCCCCCAGGCCAGCAGACGACCGTCCCGGCGCCAGCGCCACTCGAGCGAGTCAACGGCCGACGCATCTGACCCCGGGGGCTGCGCCCAGCCAGACAGCAGCCAGTCCAGCAGGTCGTCCGACTTCGCGCGGGGCGCGGCGGCCACGAGCAGGCGCATCACCGCCGCAGCCGCACGTGTCGTCGACAGCTTCCACCCGCTTTCGTCGATCAGACGCAGTGCGTCAGGCCCTTCCTGCGACTCCAGCGGCGCCAACAAGGCGTGAACACGGCGCGTCAGCACCCGATCCTGCGCCACCAGCACCACCGGCCGAGGATCGGCCGAGCGCCGGCACTCGTTCACCGCCTCCAGCACAAAGGCGGCAGCGGCCCGAGCCTCGTCCTCCCCATCCGTCGCCAGATGCAACCGAGGTGCCAGTGAACCGCAGTCCACGGACGACACACCTGCACCGTCCGCGCCCCCCCCCACGGTGGCGGGGGTCCAGAGCGCAGGCAAGCCCTGCGACTGACCATGCCTGAGCAACGCCAGCATCAGTGCCGACTCCCCCCCGCTGACGGTCGATCCCACGGTCACCGCCACCCATGCGGCCGGCACATGATCGAACAGCGGGGCACTGCGGGACTGCAGGGCGCTCAGGCTGTCGAGTGCCCAACGCAAGGCCCAAGCCTGACACCAGGTCTCCCGCGCCCCCGGAACGCCACTGCGTACGGCTTCGCCCAGCGCGTTCCCCGCCGGGCCCTGCGCGCGCAGCCAGGCCCGGGCCTGCTCAACCCAGTCCTGGCGCTCCGACGGCGTGCGCTGCAACGCGCCATGCAGCCACGCATGCGCCATCTCGATCATGCGCTCGGTGGCGAACTCCAGGCTGCCCGGGCTCTCCTGTGCCCACTCTCGCACGGCCGGGTCGGCCCGCAGCAGGCGCATGGCCGACAACAGGTCGGTGGCCGCATCCAACGTCACATCGCCGGGCGCCACATTCACACCCTCCACGGCGGGCAGTCGCTCCAACAAGGTGCCCACAGTTTCGAACCGAGGCATCCAGCCCCCCACGGCTTCGGCCCAGGCCTGCCGGACCAGAGGCAACAACGCTGCCTGAGGCAGCAGCACCACCACATCCATGGCGACCAACCCGTGCCCCCGCATCCAGGCGTGCAGGCGGCCAGCCCAGCCGCGCCACTGGTCAGCCACATCCGCCCCCCCTTGCCAGGCCCAGGGCTCAACAGGCAGCTCCCCCGTGTTCGGGCATGGATGGAGATCGGTTGCGTCTATGGTCATGATTGAGAAATGATGCCCTGTCGGCGTCGAGGGGCTCGGGGTTGTGTGTCAGAATTTCCGCTCGCAACCCCATCCGGTGGGTGCGCAAGGATAAGTGTCATGAGCAACGAACTGATCAAACACGTGAGCGATGCCTCTTTCGAGGCCGACGTGCTCCAGTCGGCCCAGCCCGTGCTGGTCGACTATTGGGCCGAGTGGTGCGGCCCCTGCAAGATGATCGCCCCGATCCTCGACGAAGTCGCCATCGCCTACGACGGCCGGGTGACCATCGCCAAGATGAACGTCGACCAGAACCGCGATGTGCCCGCCAAGTTCGGCATCCGAGGCATTCCCACGCTGATGATCTTCAAGGGCGGCCAGCTCGCTGCGACCAAGGTCGGCGCGCTGTCCAAGGCCCAGCTGACGGCCTTCATCGACGCCAACGTCTGATCGTCTCGCTCCAGGGCCCGACAGTGGCCCTATAATTCGCCAACCCGACGCACACCGTGTCGAGTTGACGAAGCCCCGGCGGCCTCACCCGGCCGCCGACGGTTGCAGAGTTGCAACACCACCGGTCCCGCCTGTCAGGCGGCCGGGCTTTCGGAGCCCGGCTCCGGAACACCGGCCCCACCGGGCCCTTCCCCCTCAACATCCTCTGTTCACCGGGTCCGCCAGTTCCTGCGTTTCAGCGCATGTCAGCGTGACGGCCCCTCCTGCTCAGGATCCTGATCCATGCATCTTTCTGAACTGAAGGCTCTCCACATTTCGAAACTGGTCGAAATGGCCGAAGGGCTGGAGATTGAAAACGTCGCTCGCATGCGCAAGCAGGAGCTGATGTTCGCGATCATGAAAAAGCGCGCCAAGGCCGGCGAACAGGTCTTCGGTGATGGCGTTCTCGAGGTGCTGCCTGACGGCTTCGGCTTCCTGCGGGCCCTCGACACCAGCTTCCTGGCCAGCACGGACGACATCTACCTGTCACCCAGCCAGGTGCGTCGCTTCAATCTGCACACCGGCGACATGATCGAAGGCGAAGTGCGCGTGCCCAAGGACGGTGAGCGCTACTTTGCCCTGGTCAAGGTGGACACGGTCAACGGCCTGTCCCCCGAGGTCAACAAGAACAAACTGATGTTCGAGAACCTCACGCCCTTGTTCCCCGAAGAGCAATTCAAGCTCGAACGGGAAATGACCAAGAGCAACGACGACAACATCACCAGCCGCATCATCGACCTCATCGCCCCGATCGGCAAAGGCCAGCGCGCACTGCTCGTGGCTCCGCCCAAGAGCGGCAAGACGGTCATGATGAAGAACCTGGCGCACGCTCTCGTGGCCAACAACCCCGACGTGCACCTGATCGTGCTGTTGGTCGACGAACGCCCCGAGGAAGTGACCGAAATGCAGCGCACCGTGCGTGGCGAGGTCATCAGCTCCACCTTCGATGAGCCCGCACAGCGCCACGTTCAAGTGGCCGAGATGGTCATCGAACGCGCCAAGCGCCTGGTCGAACTCAAGAAGGACGTGGTGATCCTGCTGGACTCGATCACCCGCCTGGCCCGCGCCTACAACAACGTGCTGCCCAGCTCCGGCAAAGTGCTGACCGGTGGCGTGGACGCCAACGCCCTGCAGCGCCCCAAGCGATTCTTCGGCGCGGCCCGCAACATTGAAGAAGGTGGCTCGCTGACCATCATCGGCACGGCCCTGATCGACACTGGCAGCCGCATGGACGAAGTGATCTACGAAGAGTTCAAGGGCACCGGCAACTGCGAAATCCACCTGGATCGCCGCATGGCCGAAAAGCGCGTGTACCCCTCGATCATGATCAACAAGTCGGGCACCCGCCGCGAAGAGCTGCTGCTCAAGCCCGAAATCCTGCAAAAGAGCTGGATCCTGCGCAAGCTGCTCTACCCCATGGACGAGATCGAGGCGATGGAGTTCGTGCTCGACAAGATGAAGTCGACCAAGAACAACCACGACTTCTTCGACATGATGCGGCGCGGCGGCTGATCGCTGCTATAATCGCGGGTTTTCCGGCTGTCGGAAAGTGCACGGGCATGGTGCCTGTGTGGCTGCCGATGATGCAAACAGCAAGAGGTTCGAGATGAAAGACGGCATTCACCCCAACTACCGCGAAGTCCTGTTCGTGGATCTGTCCAACGGTTTCAAGTTCGTGACGCGTTCGTGCGTGCCCACCAAGGAAATGGGCAAGACCGACGACGGCCGTGAGCTGCCCCTGTTCAAGCTCGAAACCTCGTCCGAATCGCACCCCTTCTACACGGGCCAGCAAAAGAGCGTGGACACCCTGGGTGGCCGCGTCGAGAAGTTCCGCAACAAGTTCGCTCACCTCAAGAAGTGATCGAACGCGCCTTCGGGTTGCACGTTCCGACAAAGGGCAGCTTCGGCTGCCCTTTTTGCGTCACGCCCAACGCTCTCTCCCCGACGCCCTGAGCGATGAACTCGCCTCACCACCCCACCATCACCCCGGCCCTGGTCACTCGCAAGGCCGTGCAACGCATGCCGCGCTGGGCGCTCATCGCCTTCTGTGCGGCCTATGTGCTGCCCGGCCTGTTCGGGCGCGACCCCTGGAAGAACGCCGACATCGCGGCGTTCGGCCAGATGTGGAGCCTCGCGCTGGGTCAGGCTTCCTGGTGGGCGCCCCACGTGGGCGGGGTGCCGCCCACCGGCGGCGGGATCCTGCCCTACTGGCTCGGGGGCAGCTTCATCGCCGGCCTGAGCCCATGGCTCGACCCGGCCCTGGCGGCACGCATCCCGTTTGCGGGCCTGCTGGTGGCCGTCCTGGCCCTGACGTGGTACGCGGCCTACCACCTGGCCCGCACGGACGCGGCACAACCCCTGCCCCTGGCCTTTGGGGGCGAAGCCCCCCCGACGGACTACGCCCGAGCGCTCGCCGACGGGGCCGTGCTGGCCTTGATGGCCAGCCTGGGCCTGCTGCAACTGGGACACGAGACCACGCCTGAGTTGTTGCAACTGACCGGCAGTGCCTTGCTGATCTACGGGCTGGCTGCAGCCGCCTTCCGCCCCTTCAAGGCCCGCCTGGCCACGGTGGCGAGCCTGCTGATTCTGGCGGCCAGCGGCAGCCCGGCCGTGGCCGTGCTGCTGGCCACGGTCGGTGCGCTCGTGTGCCGCCTGTCGCGCGACGAGGTCATGAACCGGCATTTCGCCTGGGTGGTGGGCGCCGGGCTCGGCGCCATGGCGGTGAGCACCGCGCTGACACTGGCCGGCCTGTCGGGCTGGCAGTGGCGCTTGCCTGACAGCATCGCCATCGGCCCGACCTTGCGCCTGCTGATCTGGTTCACGTGGCCGGTGCTCCCGCTGGCCGCCCTGACGGTGTGGTCGTGGCGGCGGCAAGTGCTGCGCCGGCACATTGCCGTGCCGCTGTTTTCCGCATGGATCGGCTTGCTGTCGTGCGTGGCCATGGGCGGCAACGACCGCGCCCTGCTGCACGCCCTGCCCCCGCTGGCCGTATTGGCGGCCTTCGCCCTGCCGGCGCTCAAGAGGGGCCTGAGCTCGGCCATCGACTGGTTCTCGGTCTTCTTCTTCACCTTGTCGACCATCGCCATGTGGGTGGTCTACGCCGCCATGCACACCGGCTGGCCGGTCAAGACGGCCGCCAACGTCAGCAAGCTCGTTCCGGGCTATGTGGCGGTGTTTTCGCCCTGGGCGCTGGCCGTTGCCGTGCTGGCCACGGTCGCCTGGCTGGCGCTCGTGCGCTGGCGCACGGCGCGTCATCGCCCCGCGCTCTGGAAGAGCCTGGTGCTGCCCGCCGGCGGCGTCGCGCTGGCCTGGCTGCTGCTGATGACCTTGTGGCTGCCCCTGCTCGACCAGGCGCGCAGCTACCGCCTGCTCATGGAGCGCATCGACAACCGCGTGCCCGTGGGCAGCTGCGTGCTGGCGCCCGGCGCGCCTGTGGGCCTGCTGACGGCCCTCGAGTACTTCGGTCGCCACGAAGTCCACGGCCGGCCCGGCGTCGAACGCCAGCCGATGCGGGGCTGTGACACCCTCTTGCTGACACTCAGCGGTCGCGCAACGGCTCCAACGGTCCCGGGGTGGAACTTCATCGGCCGCGAACGCCAGCGCACACAAAAATCGGAGTCCGTCGCCATCTACCGACGGCAAACCCGCTGACGGCGCAGCCTCTGGCCGGCGAGCACCGCCCGGCTCGGCCGGCTCAAGCCGACTGAAGTCGCACCCGCGCCTTGGGCACGAACAAGGTGAACGTCGAGCCCTTGCCCTTCTCGCTGGTCACCCGCAGGTCGCCACCGTGGCGCTGCACGACGTGCTTGACGATCGACAGCCCCAGGCCCGTGCCGCCGGTCTCGCGCGACCGGCTGCCATCGACCCGGTAGAAGCGCTCCGTCAGTCGCGGCAGGTGCTCCTCGTCGATGCCGATGCCCGTGTCCTGCACGGCGAATTCGCCATGCCCGTCCGGGAGCGTCATCCAGCTCACGCGCACCTCACCGCCTTCAGGCGTGTAGCGAATGGCGTTGGACACCAGGTTGCCCATGGCACTCATCCACTCACTCTCAATCCCGGAAATCTCGATGTCCCGGTCAACCGGCGTGATGGAAAACACCAGGCGGTGACGCCCCATGCTCAAGCCCCGAGCGTCGTTTTCGAGCCGCTGGAACAGGTCCCCGGCGGGCAACCAGCGATCGGTGGCCGGCAGGGGACTGCCCTCGATCTGCGCCAGCATCAGCAGGTCGGCCACCAGGGTCTGCATGCGTTCGGTCTGCTGCTGCATCAGCGTGAGCACCCGGGTGCGCTCGACCTCGGTCAGTGGCAGATTGCTCATGGTTTCAATGAAACCCGCCAGCACTGTCAAGGGCGTGCGGATTTCGTGCGACACGTTGGCCACGAAGTCCCGACGCATGACGTCCGCCTGCTCGCGAGCCGTGATGTCCTGCGACAGCACCAGCTTGAGCCCGTCACCGTATGACCGCACCAGCACCGACAAGGTGCCCTGCCCGCCGCGCGGCATCAGGAACTTCACGGGCTCGCGGTAGTCGCCGCCCGCCAGGTACTGCACGAATGCAGGCACGCGCACGAGGTTGGTCACCCGCTGCGCCAGGTCGCGCGCCGGGTCGAGCCCGAAGTGGTGGGCTGCCGCATTGCTGATCCAGGTGATGTGCTCGGTCGCATCGAGCAGCATCACGCCATTGGGCGAGGCCTCAATGCCCGAGAGGAACTGACCGAGGCGGTCACGCTCAAGCTGCGTTTCGCGTTCGCGAACCCGCAGGACGCGATGGACCCGGTGGGCCACTTCGCCCCACAGGCCCGGCAAAGCCGGCGGGTCGCTTTCCGGCGTGCGCAACCAGTCCAGCAACTGGTAGCCCTTGAGCGTGTCGACCACGGTCAGGCCCAGTACTGCGACGGCAGCGGCCGACAAGCCGGTCAGCACGGGATAGCCCATCCGGGTGCCCGCCCACCAGCCCAGCCCCCCGCTGAGGGTGCCGGCCGCCAGCCGGGTCGTGACCCGAGACCACAACCAGGAAGAACTGGATTCCAAGAAAGATGCTCCGTGAACGGAGGAAGGAAAGATGGAGCGCGCGCGCCGTTCAGGCGGCGTTGGCCACCTGCTGGGTCAGACGGTAGCCAGCACCGCGCACCGTCTCGATGATCTGCGATCGGCCGACCGGCGACAGCGCCTCTCTCAAACGCTTGACATGCACGTCGACCGTGCGCTCCTCGATGAACACGTGATCGCCCCACACCCGGTCGAGCAACTGCGCTCGGCTGTGCACCCGCTCCGGATGGGTCATGAAGAAATGCAGCAACTTGAATTCGGTCGGCCCGATCTTGACGTCCTGCTCGCCGCACGACACCCGGCGGGTGGACGGATCCAGCCGCAACCCCGCAACATCGACCGCCGAGTCCAGGGCCTGCGGTGCCTTGCGCCGCAGCACGGCGCGCACCCGAGCCATCAGCTCCTGCGTCGAGAACGGTTTGGTCAGGTAGTCATCGGCGCCCGCATCCAAGCCAGCCACCTTGTCGGTTTCTTCAGCTCGGGCGGTCAGCATGATCACGGGCAGGTCCCGGGTGCGCTGTTGCCCGCGCCAGCGCTTGGCCAGGCTCAGGCCGCTGGCCCCTGGCAGCATCCAGTCCAACAGGACCAGATCGGGTAACACCCGGTCGACCTCGGCCACCGCCGATTCGGCATCGTGTGCCACCAACACCTCGAACCCGGCATGACGCAGGTTCAGCGCGATCAACTCGGCGATCGCCGCTTCGTCTTCCACCACCAGCACTCGGCTCATGGACTGCTCCGGATCACTTGATGATGTCTTCGACGCGTTCGGGCGTGTTGTGCCGAACGTCCGTGCCCTTGACGATGTAGATCACCTGCTCGGCCAGGTTCTTGGCGTGATCGCCCACGCGTTCGATGGCCTTGGCCACGAACACCAGGTCGATCGACGCCGAGATGGTGCGAGGGTCTTCCATCATGTAGGTGATGAGCTTGCGCATCAGGCCGTCGAACTCGGCGTCGATGGCGTTGTCGTGCTTGATCACCTCGAGCGCCACGCCCACATCCAGGCGAGCAAACGCGTCGAGGGCCTTGCGCAGCGAGGCTGTGGCCAGCGACGCCTCGAAGGACACGTCACTCACCGGCAGGCGCAGACGGGTCGACACGCCGCTGTTGATCAGGCGCTGCACCGTGCGGGCGATGCGCGCAGCCTCATCGCCAACGCGTTCCAGATTGCCGATGGTCTTGGAGATGGCGATCAGCAATCGCAGGTCGCGGGCCGTGGGCTGGCGACGCGCAATGATCGAAGACAGGTCAGCGTCGATGTCCATTTCCATCTGGTTGACCCGCAACTCGGCTTCGATGACCTGGGTGGCCACATCGCCACCGAAATGGGTCAGCGCATAGATGGCCTGGGCCACCTGAGATTCGACCAGCCCGCCCATCTCGAGCACGCGGGTGGAAATGCCGCTGAGTTCGGCGTCGAACTGGCTGGACATGTGCTTGTCAGTCATGGCGGTGCTCCCGATCAGCCAAAGCGGCCCGTGATGTAGTCTTCAGTTTCGGTCTTCTTGGGCTTCATGAACAGGTCGGTCGTCGGACCGAACTCGATCAACTCGCCCAGGTACATGTAGGCCGTGTAGTCCGAGCAACGGGCGGCCTGCTGCATGTTGTGCGTCACGATCAGCACGGTGTAGTCGTCCTTGAGCTCGTGGATCAGCTCTTCGATCTTGCCCGTCGAAATCGGGTCCAGAGCCGAACACGGCTCGTCCAGCAACAGCACTTCGGGCTTGATCGCGATGCCGCGGGCGATGCACAGACGCTGTTGTTGGCCACCCGACAGCCCCGATCCGCTCTGGTTGAGCTTGTCCTTGACTTCGTTCCACAGGGCCGCCTTCTTGAGTGCCCATTCGACCCGCTCGTCCATCTCGGCGCGTGACAGGTTCTCGAACAGCTTCACGCCAAAGGCAATGTTGTCGTAGATCGACATGGGGAACGGCGTCGGCTTCTGGAACACCATGCCCACCTTGGCACGGATCAGCGAGACATCTTCCTTGCTCTTGAGGATGTTCTGGCCGTCGAGCAGGATCTCGCCTTCGGCGCGCTGCTCCGGGTAAAGCTCGAACATGCGGTTGAAGGTGCGCAACAGCGTGGACTTGCCGCAGCCCGACGGGCCGATGAAGGCGGTGACCTTCTTTTCGGGCAACTCCATGTTGACGTTCTTGAGTGCGTGGAACTTGCCGTAATAGAAGTTCAGGTTGCGCACGGACAGCTTGGAGCGAACCGGCGCGGCGTTGGAAACCTTGGCATCCATGATTCAGGTCTTTCAGGTGGATGTGTGAACGGTGCGACGCGGGGTCAGCGCTGGCGGAACATCACGCGGGCCAGGATGTTGAGCCCGAGCACCCCCAGGGTGATCAGGAACACACCGGCCCAGGCCAGCTTCTGCCAGTTCTCGTAGGGGCTCATCGCGAACTTGAAGATGGTGACCGGCAAGCTGGCCATCGGCTGCCCCAGATCGGCCGTCCAGAACTGGTTGGACAGGGCCGTGAACAGCAGCGGCGCGGTTTCGCCCGAGATGCGGGCCACCGCCAGCAGGATGCCGGTGACGACACCGGCGCGAGCCGACTTCAGGGTGATCGTGCCGATGACGCGCCATTTGGGCGTGCCCAGGGCGTAGGCGGCCTCACGCAGCGCGTTCGGAACCAGGGCCAGCATGTTCTCGGTGGTACGGATCACGACCGGCACCACGATCAGGGCCAGCGCCAGCACACCGGCCCAGGCCGAGAACGACTTCATTTGGGCGACCACGGCCGAGTAGATGAACAGGCCGACCACGATCGACGGCGCCGACAGCAGGATGTCATTGATGAAGCGCGTGACGCTGCCCAGCCAGCCGCGCTGACCGTACTCGGCCAGGTAGATGCCAGCCATCACGCCCACCGGCGTGCCGATCACGGTGGCCAGACCGACCATCACCAGCGAACCGAAGATGGCGTTGGCCAGGCCCCCGGCCTCTTCAGGCGCCGGGGTCATCTCGGTGAAGGTGGACAGCGCCAGTCCACCGACGCCCAGCCGAACGGTTTCGACCAGGATCCAGATCAGCCAGACCAAGCCAAAGGCCATGGCCAGCAGGGACAAGGTCAGCGCGATGGCATTGATCCGCTTGCGGGCGGCGTGGCGCTTCAGGCGCGTGGCCTGCAGGGTTGCAGACGAGGTGCTCACGAACGGGCTCCTTCGGACTTCTGGAGACGCGCCAGCAGCACTTTCGAGAAGGCCAGCACGACAAAGGTGATGAAGAACAGCACGAGGCCCAGGTAGATCAGCGACGCCTGGTGCAGGCCCTCGCCGGCTTCGGCGAACTCGTTGGCCAGGGCCGAGGTGATGCTGTTGGCCGCCTCGAACACCGACAGGGAATTGAGCTGGTTCATGTTGCCGATCACGAATGTGACGGCCATGGTTTCACCCAGGGCCCGGCCAAGGCCGAGCATGATGCCGCCCACGACACCCGTCTTGGTGTAGGGCAGGACCACCTTGGAGACCACCTCCCAGGTGGTGGAGCCCAGCCCGTAGGCCGACTCCTTGAGCAGCGGGGGCGTCACCTCGAACACATCCCGCATCACCGAAGCGATGAACGGAATCACCATGATGGCCAGGATGATGCCGGCCGACAGGATGCCGATGCCCACGGGCGGGCCGGAAAACAAAGCGCCCAGGTAGGGCACACCGTCGGTCCAGGCCTGCAAGGGCTGCTGCACGTACTCCGACAGGATCGGCCCGAACACCAGCAGGCCCCACATGCCGTAGACGATCGACGGCACCGCGGCCAACAGCTCGATGGCAATGCCCAAAGGCCGCTTGAGCCAGGCCGGGGACAACTCGGTCAGGAACATGGCGATGCCGAAGCTGACGGGCACGGCGATCAGCAAGGCGATGAACGACGTCATCAGGGTGCCGTAGATCATGACCAGGCCACCGTAGTTGTCCTGGACTGGATCCCACTCGGTGCTGGTGAGGAAGCCCAGGCCGTACTTGGCGATGGCCGGCCAGGCCCCGATGACAAGCGAAATGATGATGCCCGCCAACAACGCCAGGGTGAGGATGGCGCTGGCGCGGGCCACGAAGGCAAAAACCACGTCGGCCCAGGGTGCCTGGACGCGCCGTGTAGGAGGGTTGCTCATGGGCGAAGTCTGTTTTCGGTGTTCGGGTCGAGACGCGGAACCGCTGGCGTCTGCGGGCAGGATGGCACTCATGAGGAAGCTCTCCGTCTGTCACACAAGCGCCGAGCCACCCTACAGGATAGCTCGGCGCAGCGGCCTTTTCAGGCCCTCGACTTACTTGTAGGCAATGGCCTTGCCATCAGCGGATTTGATCTGCGCCCACTGTTTGCGCACCAGCGCCTTCACCGCCTCGGGCAGGGGCACGTAGTCCAGGTCGTCGGCGGCCTTGTCGCCCTTGGTGTAGGCCCAGTCGAAGAACTTCAGGGCCGCAGCCGCGCTCTCCGGCTTGTCTTGCACCGCGTGCATCAGGATGTAGGTGGGGTTGGTCAGCGGCCAGCTGTCCTTGCCCGGCTGGTCGGTGGTGATCTGGTAGAAGGTCTTGTCCCACGACGCGCCTGCGGCGGCAGCCTTGAAGGCCACGTCGTTCGGGGCCACGAAAACGCCATCCTTGTTGCGCATCAGGGCGTACGTCATCTTGTTTTGCTTGACGTAGGCGTATTCCACGTAACCGATCGAGTTCGGCAGGCGCTGCACGAACGCGGCCACGCCTTCGTTGCCCTTGCCACCGGCACCGGTCGGCCAGTTGACGGCGGTGCCCTCACCGACCTTGGCCTTCCACTCGGCGTTCACCTTGGAGAGGTAGTTCGTGAAGATGAACGACGTGCCCGAACCGTCCGCACGGCGCACCACAGCGATGGCAGCATCCGGCAGGGCCACACCCGGGTTCAAGGCCACCAGGGCCGGGTCGTTCCAGCGCTTGATCTTGCCCAGGTAGATGTCACCGAGCACGGCACCCGAGAGCTTCAGTTGGCCCGGGGCGATGCCCTTGACATTGATCACAGGCACCACGCCACCGATCACGGTGGGGAACTGGAGCAGGCCGTCCTTGGCCAGGTCTTCGTCCTTCAGGGGCATGTCCGAAGCCCCGAAATCGACGGTCTTGGACTTGATCTGCTTGATACCGGCGCCCGAGCCGACCGACTGGTAGTTGACGCGAACACCGGTGGCCTGGTTGTAGGCGCTGGCCCACTTGGCATACACCGGCGCCGGGAACGTGGCGCCAGCGCCGGTCACGTCCTGGGCCCAAACCAGAGAGGCAGACATCGCCAGGGAGGCAGCAGCCACAGCACGGATCACGTTGAATTTCATTCCTGTTACCTTTCGGATCAAGTGACGACAAGATTTCGTGGGGTGGACTGTAAGGAGCATTTGTGACGATGTCATGACAGCAGCGCCCCGCATTGTCATGAAATGCGCGTCGACGTCTCGCACCCCACAAAACAAGGATCGCGACAGTTTCGTGACAGCAGTCGTCACAAAGTCGTCATGGAAGTGTCACGGGAGCGACTTAAGGTGCCGGGCTGTGGGTGCATGACCCGATCGCGCCTCAACTCCAGGAGTCCATTCCAATGATGACCACCGTCCGTTCCTCCCTGATCGCCTCCACCGTTGCCGTCCTGAGCGTGCTCGCCCTGGGCAGCACCTCGGCTCCGGCCCGCGCCGAATCGGCCACCATCGTCAGCGTGGCCCAGAAGCAGGCCGAACTGTCGACCTTCACGCAACTCGTGCAGCAGGCCGGCCTGAGCGACACGCTCGCCCAGGGTGCCTTCACCGTGTTCGCACCGTCGGATGAGGCCTTCAAGGCCGTGCCGGCCGCCACGCTGGACAAGCTCGGCAAGGACCCCGAGCTGCTGAAGTCGGTGCTGACGTTCCATGTGGTGCCGGGCAAGACCGAGGCGGCCGCCGTGACGGGCTCGGCCGCCGTCGCCACCGTGAACGGTGCCAAACTCAACCTGTCGAAGGCCGGCGATTTCGTCACCGTCGAGGACGGCATGGTCATCAAGGCCGACGTGCAAGCTGGCGCCAGCGTGATTCATGTGGTCGACCGCGTGCTGATGCCCCCGGTCAAGAAGTGAACCCGCGCTCGGGGGCGCGCTTCAATGCCCCCGAACCGCCCTGGCCAGGCGCTCGCAGCACTCGTCGGCGAGCGCTTGATCCTGGGCCTCCACCATGAGTCGCAACAGCGGCTCGGTGCCCGACGGGCGGATCAACACCCGCCCGCGCCCGACCAGGGCCTGTTCGACAGCCTCCTGAACGGATTGCAGCTCGCGGTTGCCGCGCCAGTCCTGCCCCGGTTGCAGCCGCACATTGATGAGGCGCTGCGGGAACAGCCGCACCCCTTCCAGCCACTGATCGAGGCGGCGAGCGCTGCGCACAACCGCTTGCAGGATCTGCAAGGCACTGACGATGCCATCGCCCGTCGTGTGGCGATCCAATGCGATCAAGTGGCCTGATCCTTCGCCACCCAGCTGCCAGCCGCGACACACGAGCTCTTCGAGCACGTAGCGGTCGCCCACCTTGGCGCGCACGAACGCCACGTTGCGCTCCTGCAGGGCCAGTTCCACCGCCATGTTGGTCATCAGGGTGCCGACGGCGCCGGGCACGGTCTGCCCTTGGGCCAGCCGGTCGGCCACCATCACGTAGAGCAGCTCATCGCCGTTGTAGAGGCGCCCACTGCGGTCGACCACCTGCAGGCGGTCAGCGTCGCCATCGAGCGCAATGCCGTAATCCGCGTGGTTGGCCTTGACGGCGCGTACAAGGGCGTCCGGGTGGGTGGCGCCCACCCCTTCATTGATGTTGAAGCCATCGGGGGCGCAGCCGATCGAGATCACCTCGGCGCCCAATTCGTGAAACACATCCGGCGCCACGTGGTAGGCCGCGCCATGGGCGCCATCGACGACGATCTTCAGCCCCTTGAGCGACAGACCGACATCGAAAGTGCTCTTGCAGAACTCGATGTAACGGCCGCGCGCGTCTTCGAGCCGGCGCGCCTTGCCCAGCTCGCGAGAACCGGCCCATTGCGGCTCGTGGTCCAGCGCCTCCTCGACCGAGCGCTCCCAGTCATCGGGCAGCTTTTCGCCCCGAGAAGAAAAGAACTTGATGCCGTTGTCACCAAACGGGTTGTGCGACGCGCTGATCACCACACCCAGATCCAGGCGCAGCGCGCGCGTCAGGTAGGACACCCCCGGCGTGGGCAGCGGCCCGGTCAGCAGCACATCGACACCGGCTGAGACAAAGCCCGCCTCGAGCGCCGACTCCAGCATGTAACCCGACACCCGGGTGTCCTTGCCGATCAGCACCACCGGCCGGCCCGGGTTGTCTCGACGGAGGACTTGGCCCACGGCGTGGCCGAGTCGCAGCACGAAATCGGGCGTGATCGGGGCCTGCCCCACGGTGCCACGGATGCCATCGGTGCCGAAGTAACGTCTGCTCATCGTCTTGCCAGTCTGGTGGTCGTGCAAAAACCGGGATTATCGCGCGCAGCCTGGGGTCATTGCGGCCCCATGGCGCGCCACACCTTGATCGCATCCACCGTGGCCGCCACATCGTGCACCCGCACGACCCGCGCCCCCAGGGCCACCCCGGCCAGCGCTGCGGCCAGGCTGGCCGGCAAGCGCTCAGCCACCGGCCGGCCCGTGATCACCCCCAGGGTCGATTTGCGCGACCAGCCCACCAGCACGGGCAGGCCCAGCGCCAGAATCTCGGCCTGACGACGCTGCAGCAGCAGGTTCTGCTCCGGCGTCTTGCCAAAACCGATGCCCGCATCCAGCACGATGCGAGCGTCGTCAACCCCGGCCGCGTTCAAGGCCTCGCGACGGGCCTGCAGGAATGTCCGCACCTCGGTCACGACGTCGCTGTAGCGCGCGTGCTGTTGCATGGTCGCCGGATCGCCCTGCATGTGCATCACGCACACGCCGCAAGCAGGCACGGCCGCGACCGCCTCGACAGCACCGGGCACGGTCAGCCCCCGGATGTCGTTGACGATGTCCACGCCCAGGTCGAGCGCGCGGCGCATGATCTCGGGCTTGCAGGTGTCCACCGACACGGGCACCCCCAGGGACGTGGCTTCGTCCAACACCGGCGCCAGCCGGGCCCATTCCTCGTCCACCGTCAGCGTCGGGGCGCCGGGGCGGCTCGATTCACCCCCGATGTCCAGGATGTCGGCGCCCTCCCCGATCAACTGCTCGCAATGCTGCAGGGCCTGGCGGGCCTGCACGAAGCGCCCGCCGTCCGAGAACGAGTCGGGCGTGACGTTGACGATGCCCATCACCCGGGGCTCGGAGAGGTCGATGCGGAAGCGGCGGGTCTGCCAGACCGGGGTCGTGCTCATCGGCGGGTCCTGAAAATGAAAACGGGGCCGAAGCCCCGTGAGATCGATGCCTGGGCCTGCGTCAGACCGCGGCCGGTGCACCATCGGTGCTCATCGGCGGCTTGTTGTTGCCGCTGTCGCGCTTGGCACTGGGCGTCCAGTCCTTGGGCGGACGGGGCTCGCGACCCTGCATGATGTCCTCGATCTGCTCCGCGTCGATGGTTTCCCATTCGAGCAGGGCGTTGGCCATGGCATGCATCTTGTCCTTGTTGTCTTCGATGAGCTTGCGCGCCGTGGCGTACTGCTCGTCGATGATCTTGCGGATCTGCTTGTCCACCTTCTGCATGGTCTCTTCGGACATGTTGGTGGTCTTGGTGATCGAGCGACCCAGGAAGACTTCGCCTTCATTGTCCGCATAGACCACCGGGCCCAACTCATCGGTCATGCCGTAGCGGGTGACCATGTCACGGGCGATGGCGGTGGCGCGCTCGAAGTCGTTGCTCGCGCCAGTGGTCATCTGGTTCATGAACACCTCTTCAGCGATCCGGCCGCCGAACAGCACCGAGATGGTGTCGAGCATGCGGGTCTTGTCCATGCTGAAGCGGTCGCCTTCGGGCAGCTGCATCGTCACCCCCAGGGCGCGACCGCGCGGGATGATGGTGACCTTGTGCACCGGGTCGGTCTTGGGCAGCAGGCGCGCCACCAGGGCGTGACCGGCCTCGTGGTAGGCGGTGTTGCGGCGCTCTTCCTCGGGCATGATCATGGACTTGCGCTCGGGGCCCATCATGATCTTGTCCTTGGCCTTCTCGAAATCGACCATCTCGACCACGCGGGCATTGCGGCGCGCGGCAAACAGCGCGGCCTCGTTGACCAGGTTGGCCAGATCGGCACCCGAGAAGCCCGGGGTGCCGCGCGCCAGGATGTCGGCGCGCACGTCCTGTCCGACCGGCACCTTGCGGATGTGGACATTGAGGATCTGTTCACGGCCACGCACATCGGGCAGGGTCACGTAGACCTGACGGTCGAAGCGGCCGGGACGCAGCAGGGCCGGGTCGAGGATGTCCGGACGGTTGGTCGCGGCGATCACGATCACACCCAGGTTGGTCTCGAAGCCGTCCATCTCGACCAGCATCTGGTTGAGGGTCTGTTCGCGCTCGTCGTTGCCGCCACCCAGGCCGGCGCCACGATGACGACCGACCGCGTCGATTTCATCGATGAAGATGATGCAGGGGGCGTTCTTCTTGGCCTGCTCGAACATGTCGCGCACACGGGCCGCGCCCACGCCGACGAACATTTCAACGAAATCGGAGCCCGAGATCGTGAAGAACGGCACCTTGGCTTCGCCCGCGATGGACTTGGCCAGCAGCGTCTTGCCGGTACCCGGAGGGCCGACCATCAGCACGCCGCGGGGGATCCGGCCACCCAGCTTCTGGAACTTCTGCGGGTCGCGCAGGAAATCGACCAGCTCCTTCACCTCTTCCTTGGCCTCGTCGCAACCGGCCACGTCGGCGAAGGTGATGGAGTTGTTGTTCTCGTCGAGCATGCGGGCGCGGCTCTTGCCGAAGCTGAACGCCCCGCCCTTGCCACCGCCCTGCATCTGGCGCATGAAGTAGATCCACACGCCGATCAGCAACAGCATGGGGCCCCAGGACATCAGCAGGCCCAGCAGCAGCGAGGGCTCCTCGCGGGGGCGCACGTCAAACTTGACACCGTTGTTGATCAGGTCGCCCACCAGGCCGCGGTCCATGATGGTCGCGGTGCTGCGGATGCGCTTGTCATCGGTCGTGATGGCCAGGATCTCGGTGCCGCCATTGCCCTCCTGGAGCGTGACGCTCTGGATCTCGCGGGCTCGCACCTTTTCGAGGAACTCGGAGTAGCCGACCTGCGTGCCGCCGGCCGTGCTGCGATCGAACTGCTTGAACACGGTGAACAGCACGAGGGCCACCACCAGCCAGACAGCGATCTTGGAAAACCATTGATTGTTGTTCACCGCGGCTCCTTCTCAACCATCACCGACAGCAGCCACCGGCTGCCGCTTTTTTCAGGCCACGACCCGCCCTCGGGACGCATGCCATCGCGGTATGTGAGACCCATTCTAGAACAGTCAAGTCCCCCTCGCAGCAACGTGGAGGGATTTCAAGCCTGTAAACAGGGGTCCTAAAGACCATCATCAATAAAATCAAACACGATGCGAGGTCAATCTCACGCTTTCAGACCGATGCCGACGAGGAAAGTTTCGGACGAGCGGTCGCGCGACGCCTTGGGCTTGATCACTTTCACCACGCGGAAGTTCTGGCGGAACAGGTCCACCAGTTCGTTGTAGCCACTGCCGTGGAAGACCTTGCACACCAGCGCGCCCGCGGGCTTGAGGTGCTGTCGGGCGAAGTCGACCGCCAGTTCGATGAGGTGAGCGATGCGGGCCGCATCGGCCGCGTCGATGCCGCTCAGATTGGGCGCCATGTCCGAAATCACCACGTCAACGGGCCGCTCACCGATTTCGCTCTCGAGTTGGGCGAGCACAGCGTCCTCGCGGAAGTCACCCTGGATGAACGTGACTCCCTCGATCGGCTCGAATTCAAGCAGGTCCAGCGCGATGATGGTGCCGTTGAGCGCCCCAGCCGCGGCGCCGCCGGCACCCGCGTCCTTGGGTGCGAACTTGCGCCGCACGTACTGGCTCCAGGCCCCCGGCGCCGCCCCGAGATCGACCACCACCTGCCCCGGGTGGATCAGGCGCAGGGCTTCATCGATCTCCTTGAGCTTGTACGCCGCCCGCGAGCGAAAGCCCTCTTTCTGGGCCTGGCGCACGTACGGATCGGTGACATGGTCGTTCAGCCACGCCTTGTTGATTTTTTTGCTTTTGCTTTTGACTTTCATGGCTGGGATAATACGTAAATGCCTGCGATTCAACTCACCACCGCCGAACGGGCGGTCCAACGGGCCCATGCCCACCACCTCGACCCCGTCGTCATGATCGGCGGCGACGGCCTGACCGACGCCGTGATCAAGGAAACCGACTCCGCGCTCAAGGCGCACGGCCTGATCAAGGTGCGCGTGCTCGGCGACGACCGCGCTGCGCGCGAGGCCATCTTTGCCGAACTGTGCGACCGTCTCGATGCCGCCCCCATCCAGCACATCGGCAAGCTGCTGGTGCTGTGGCGGCCTGTGCCTGAAAAAGCCTCGGCGACCCAGGCCGAAGAACATCGCGGATCCGGTCTGCGCGAGGTCAAGATCCTCAAGTTCTCCAAGAGCGGCACTCGCCGCCCCGAGGTCAAGCGCGTGATGGTCAAGGGCAACGAGCGGGTCACGGCCGGCGGCCTGATCAAGCGGGCCAAGAAGCGCCAGGCGAGCAAGAAGCCCACTTGAGCGGCTGCTCGGACACCCTCTCGAAGCACAACGCCCCGCATGCGGGGCGTTTTTTCATCTGCGGCCGGCAGGTCTGGCCAGCGCTCAGGCCGACCGCAGACCCGTGAGGCGCCAGGCCAGCACCAGCACCAGCACCGCCTTGAGCCAGAACAGGGTGGCCGAAATGCCATGCAAGGCCCCAAATGACAGCGCGGTCGGCTCACCGGCCTTGGCGGCCTGGATCATCGGGTGCAGGGCGAAGTGGCCGAACACCGTCAGAAACAAGGCCCCGAGCACCAGCAGCAGGGCCGCCGACAGCGCCGAGCCCTGCCCGGAAGACTCGATCGCATCGCGCAGCCGCCGGCGCTCGAGCGCAAACATCAGGACCGCGAACCCCAGGCTGATGCGCGCCTCGATGGCGAAGATCTGGCCAGCCCCAGTGCCCGCGGCTGTGCGCTCCAGCACCGCGAACAGGCTGGGCGCGGCCACGCCGCCCACCGCGAGCAACAGCCCGGCCCACAGGCCGGCGAGCATCACTTGAAGTCGCAGCATGGTGGTGCGCCTCGGTGGCTCAGATGTAGCGAACTTCGATGATCTCGTAGTTGCGGTTGCCGCCCGGTGCCTGCACCACGGCGACATCGCCCGCTTCCTTGCCGATCAGGGCGCGGGCAATGGGCGAGCTGATCGAAATCAGCCCGTGCTTGAGGTCGGCCTCGTCGTCGCCCACGATCTGGTAGGTGACCACGTCGCCCGTGGCTTCGATTTCCATTTCGACCGTGGCGCCGAACACCACGCGGCCACCGGCGTCCAGCGACGACGGGTCGATGATCTGCGCGGCGGCCAGCTTGCCTTCGATTTCGTTGATGCGGCCTTCGATGAAGCCCTGCTTGTCCTTGGCCGCGTCGTACTCGGCGTTCTCGGACAGGTCACCCTGGGCGCGCGCTTCGGCAATCGCATTGACCACAGCCGGACGCTCGACGTGCTTGAGGCGGTGCAGTTCTTCCTTCAGCTTCTCGGCACCGCGCTTGGTGATGGGGATGGTGGACATGGGTGTCTCGCAAAATGAACTGAGCCGCCGCCCAAAAAACCACCGAGGGTGGTTGCCGGGCGCGGCCCATGTGTGTGAACCGGGTGATCGTCTGGATCGACGCCACCCGAAACGCCAGTTTAGTGCAGTTTGGCGTGCATCTCCTGCACCGAATACACCACCAGGTCGTCCTGGTGCTTGAGGGCCTCCACGGCGGCCTCGCAGCCGGCCATGGTGGTGTAGTAGGTGACGCGGTTGGCCAGAGCGGCCTGGCGGATGCTGCGCGAATCGGCAATGGCCGTGCGGGTTTCGTCCACGGTGGTGAACACCAGCTGGATCTCGCCGTTCTTGATGGCGTCGCTGATGTGCGGACGGCCGTCCTTGACCTTGTTCACCGGCTTGACGGGGATGCCTGCCGCGGCGATGGCTGCGGCCGTGCCCTTGGTGGCCACGACGCTGAAGCCGAGATCGATCAGGTCGCGCGCCACGGCCACCGCTCGGGCCTTGTCGCCGTCCTTCACCGAGATGCACACCGTGCCCTTGGTGGGCAGGCGCGAACCGGCACCCAGCTGCGACTTGAGCATGGCTTCACCGAAGGTCTCGCCCACGCCCATGACTTCGCCGGTGGAGCGCATTTCAGGGCCCAGCACCGGGTCAACGCCCGGGAACTTGTTGAACGGGAAGACGGCTTCCTTGACGGTGAAGTACGGCGGCACGACTTCGCGCGGGGCCTTGCCGTCAGGCGACTTCTGCGTGGCCAGCTTCTGGCCGGCCATGCAGCGCGCGGCGATCTTGGCCAGGGGCTGACCGGTGGCCTTCGACACGTAGGGCACGGTGCGCGACGCACGCGGGTTCACTTCCAGCACATACACCGTGGCGTCGTTCAAGCCCTTGGTGACATCGCCCTGGATGGCGAACTGAACGTTCATCAGCCCGACCACGTTCAGGGCCTTGGCCATGACGGCGGTCTGGCGGCGCAGCTCATCCTGCAGCTCGGCGCTCAGGGTGTAGGGCGGCAGCGAGCAGGCCGAGTCGCCCGAGTGGACGCCCGCTTGCTCGATGTGCTCCATGATGCCGCCGATCATCACATCGACGCCATCGCTGATGCAGTCGACGTCGACTTCGACCGCGTCGTTGAGGAAGCGGTCCAGCAGCACGGGCGACTTTTCGGACACCCGCACGGCTTCACGCATGTAGCGCTCGAGGTCCTTGTCGCCATGAACGATTTCCATGGCGCGGCCGCCCAGCACGTAGCTGGGGCGCACCACCAGCGGGTAGCCGATTTCGTTGGCCAGCTTGATGGCCTCGTCTTCGGCACGTGCGGTGCGGTTGGGCGGCTGCTTCAGGCCCAGCTTGTGCAGCAGGGCCTGGAAGCGTTCGCGGTCTTCGGCGATGTCGATGCTGTCCGGCGTGGTGCCGATGATGGGCACGCCATTGGCTTCCAGATCGAGCGCGAGCTTGAGCGGGGTCTGGCCGCCGTACTGCACGATCACGCCGACCGGCTTTTCCTTGTCCACGATTTCCAGCACGTCTTCCAGCGTCACGGGCTCGAAGTACAGGCGATCGGAGGTGTCGTAGTCGGTGGAAACGGTTTCCGGGTTGCAGTTGACCATGATGGTCTCGTAGCCGTCTTCGCGCATGGCGAGGGCGGCGTGGACGCAGCAGTAGTCGAACTCGATGCCCTGGCCGATGCGGTTCGGGCCACCGCCCAGCACCATGATCTTCTTCTTGTCGGTGGGTTCGGCTTCGCACTCGCCGCCTTCGGTCTCGTAGCACGAGTACATGTAGGCGGTTTGCGTGGCGAACTCGGCCGCGCAGGTGTCCACGCGCTTGTAGACCGGGCGCACATTCAGCGCATGGCGGGCCTTGCGCACGGCGTGCTGGTCGGTGCCCATCAGCTTGGCGATGCGGCGGTCCGAGAAGCCCTTTTGCTTCAGGTAACGCACCTCGGCAGCCGACAGTGTTTCCAGCTTGCGGGTCTTGATCTGCTCTTCGGTCTTGATGATGTCTTCGATCTGGGCCAGGAACCAGGGGTCGACCTTGGTTTCTTCGAAGACTTCGTCCAGGCTCATGCCCAGGCGGAAGGCATCGCCCAGGAACAGAATGCGCTCGGGACCGGGCGTGCCGATCTCTTCGATCACTTCGTCCTTGTCGTTGCTGCGCTCGGTCAGGCCATCGATGCCGGTTTCCAGGCCACGCAGGGCCTTCTGGAACGATTCCTGGAAGGTACGGCCCATGGCCATCACTTCGCCCACCGACTTCATCTGGGTGGTCAGGCGCGAGTCAGCCGCGGGGAACTTCTCGAAAGCGAAACGCGGGATCTTGGTGACCACGTAGTCGATCGAGGGCTCGAACGAGGCCGGGGTGGCGCCGCCGGTGATGTCGTTCTTCAGCTCGTCGAGGGTGTAACCCACCGACAGCTTGGCCGCGATCTTGGCGATCGGGAAGCCGGTGGCCTTCGAAGCCAGGGCCGACGAACGCGACACGCGGGGGTTCATTTCGATCACGATCATCCGGCCGTTGTCGGGGTTGATCGAGAACTGCACGTTCGAGCCGCCGGTTTCCACGCCGATTTCGCGCAGGATGGCGATGGAGGCGTTGCGCAGCAGCTGGTATTCGCGGTCGGTCAGGGTCTGGGCAGGGGCCACGGTGATGGAGTCACCGGTGTGGATGCCCATCGGGTCCAGGTTTTCGATCGAGCACACGATGATGCAGTTGTCCGCCTTGTCGCGGACCACTTCCATCTCGTATTCCTTCCAGCCGATCAGCGATTCTTCAATCAGCAGCTCGTTGGTGGGCGACAGGTCGATGCCGCGCTTGCAGATTTCTTCGAACTCTTCGGCGTTGTAGGCGATGCCACCACCGGTGCCACCCAGCGTGAAGCTGGGGCGGATCACCATGGGGAAGCCCGAGCCGCCGATTTCGGCCTGGATGCGCTTTTGCACCGCCCAGGCCTCTTCCAGCGTGTGGGCGATGCCCGACTTCGCGGAGTCCAGACCGATCTTGGTCATGGCTTCCTTGAACTTCTGGCGGTCTTCGGCCTTTTCGATCGCGTGCTCGTTGGCACCGATCATCTCGACCTTGTACTTGTCGAGCACGCCATGCTTGTGCAGGTCGAGCGCGCAGTTCAGCGCGGTCTGGCCACCCATGGTGGGCAGGATCGCGTCAGGACGTTCCTTGGCGATGATGCGCTCGACCACCTGCCAGGTGATGGGCTCGATGTAGGTGACGTCGGCCGTGTTCGGGTCGGTCATGATGGTCGCAGGGTTGCTGTTGACCAAGATGACCTTGTAGCCCTCTTCGCGCAGGGCCTTGCAGGCCTGGGCGCCGGAGTAGTCGAATTCACAGGCCTGGCCGATGATGATCGGGCCGGCGCCAATGATGAGGATGCTCTTGATGTCGGTGCGCTTTGCCATTTATTTCTTCTCCGCCTGTGCAGTGGTCATCAGCGACACGAAGCGGTCGAACAGATACGCGATGTCATGCGGGCCCGGCGAAGCTTCCGGGTGACCCTGGAAGCAGAACGCGGGTTTGTCGGTGCGGGCCAGGCCCTGCAGCGTGCCGTCGAACAGCGAGATGTGTGTGGCGCGCAGGTTGGCGGGCAGCGACTTCTCGTCCACGGCGAAACCATGGTTCTGGCTGGTGATGCTGACGCGGCCGGAATCGAGGTCCTTCACGGGGTGGTTGCCGCCGTGGTGGCCGAACTTCATCTTGAAGGTCTTGGCGCCCGAGGCCAGGGCCATGATCTGGTGACCCAGGCAGATGCCGAAGGTCGGGATGCCGGTCTCGATCAGCGTCTTGGCCGCGGCGATGGCGTAGTCGCAAGGCTCCGGGTCGCCAGGGCCGTTGGACAGGAAGATGCCATCCGGGTTGTGCTTGAGCACGTCGGCGGCGGGCGTCTTGGCGGGCACCACGGTGACCTTGCAGCCGCGCTCGGCCAGCATGCGCAGGATGTTGCGCTTGACGCCGAAGTCATAGGCGACCACGTGGAACCGAGGGGCCGTCTGCTTTCCAAAGCCGGGCTTGCCGCCCAGTTCGGGGTTGGACAGCTTCCATTCGGTCTCGTCCCACACGACGGTGTCACCGCGGGTGACAACCTGGGCCAGGTCCTGGCCGGCCATGCTGGGCGCGCCCTGGGCCTTGGCCACGGCGTCGGCCACGATCTCGGTCGTGATGGCCTGACCGGCCGGCAGGGCCACGATGCAGCCGTTCTGGGCACCCTGGGTGCGCAGCAGGCGCGTCAGCTTGCGGGTGTCGATGTTGGCGATGCCCACCGTGCCCTCGTCCTGCAGGTACTGCGACAGGGTGCGCGTCTGGCGGAAGTTGGACGTGCGGATGGGCAGGTCCTTGATGATCAGACCAGCGGCATGGATCTTCAGGGCTTCGACGTCTTCACCGTTGACGCCGTAGTTGCCGATGTGCGGATACGTCAGGGTGACGATCTGCCGGCAGTAGCTGGGGTCGGTGAGGATTTCCTGGTAGCCGGTGATGGAGGTGTTGAACACCACTTCACCGACCGTGTGACCGGAGGCTCCGATCGAAGCGCCTTGAAAAACCGTGCCGTCTGCGAGGGCCAGAAGAGCTTGGGGCAGTACGGGCAGCACGGGTAATTTCTCCGTTGTTGTGCGCGCCCAGCTCTGCCCTCGTCGTCGCGTCGCGCAGCGTGAAAAATCGTTGCGCGCACAAGACGAGACCGAGTCCAGTAGGGGAAACGTGTCGGGTTTCGCTAGGCGGGGGTGGTTGCGGGTAAACCTGTAGAGTATAACCCATCCTGACGCACCACGCTTGTGCCACCCTGCACGCCCCCCCCTGCGCCACAAGGAGCCCCCCATGAAAGGCGACCCCAAGGTCATCGAACACCTCAACGCCCAGCTCAAGAATGAACTGACGGCCACCAACCAGTACTTTCTGCATTACCGGATGCTCAAGCACTGGGGCCTCGACAAGCTGGCCCGCAAGGAATACGAAGAATCCATCGGCGAGATGAAGCACGCCGACAAGCTGATGGAGCGCATCTTCATGCTCGACGGCCTGCCGAACCTGCAGGACCTGGGCAAGCTGCTGATCGGCGAAGACGTGCCCGAACTGCTGCAGTGCGACCTCAAGCTGGAATCCGGCGCCCAGCAAACCATCAAGGACGGCATCGCCTACTGCGAATCGGTGCGGGACTATGTGTCGCGCGACCTGCTGCAGCACATCCTCGATGACACCGAAGAGCACATCGATTTCCTCGAGACCCAGATCGACCTGATCGACAAGGTCGGCCTGCCGAACTACCTGCAGTCGATGATGGGCGACCCGAGCTGACCGACCTCAGGCGCCGGGCGGCGCACGCCCCCTGATCGGGTGGGGCCTTGGCTATTGACTGCGAATCGTTCCTATTTGAGAATGATTCCTGTTGCAAACAACCGCCTGGTGCCTCGTCCATGATCGTCTGCGTCTGCCGCCGTGTCTCCGACCGCGACATCACCCGCCACGCTCGATCGGGCTGCGGGAGCTTTGACGAGTTGCAGATGGACACCGGCGTGGCCACCTGCTGCGGCCAGTGCGAGAGCTGTGCGCGTGACATCTTTCACAAGGCGCAAGAACCCCTGACCGCCCATTGCGACAGCGGCATGCCTCGGGCCCACATCCCCATCAGCCTGCACGTCTGACCGGCCGGCTGCCCTCAATTCCGACCCTCAACCCAGGCCGCTTTGTGCCGAAATCCCTTGTGCGGGTTCGCATCGTCGCGAACGCCGACTCGGGGGACACATGGCTTCTTTCTTCTTCATCGACGACCA
>Ga0255180_1000130_pt1 | contig 35012 bp, 33 predicted proteins | sample Atl_Colum_RepB_8_FD_189933 | JGI IMG/M metagenome (GOLD analysis project Ga0255180, IMG submission 189933) | Freshwater microbial communities from Altamaha River, Georgia, United States - Atl_Colum_RepB_8d | ecosystem: Environmental > Aquatic > Freshwater > River | place: USA: Georgia... | reverse complement strand
CGTTCAAGAGGTTCTGTCCATTTCATTTTGCCGTCGCCGCCGTTAGCTGGATCAGATAGTTGTGATTTACAATCGCGTAAAACGCCGTACAAACCGAGGGAACCAAATTTACGATTGCCATAGACGCGATCTTCTAATTCGTAGACTTCATATTGCAATTTGCGAAGTTCTTCGTTCATGTCGACTTTTCTTTGAATCACCATATTGCCGTCTTTAATACCGAGCTCGGTTTCCGAATTCAGGTTTTGAGCATTTTCAATTTTTGTATCGATTTTTTCAGCTTTGTGGGGGTTCGAAGAACAAGCGGCCATCGTTAACAGAATAAGAGGTAGTATTAAGTTTTTCATAGAAGATCTCCTTTGAGTTCTTTTATTTTAACTTTGTATTTTTGTAGGGATCTAGTTAATTCCTTAACTCTGTGACCCACCCGTGACTAATGTACAACATTCCTTTTATAAAACGCGCGCGAGCTGGAGGCCGGGGTTTTTATCCCCTTCCAGCGAAGGAAGTTTGTAGGTGGGTGGGTTTTCGCTTCATAAGAGCTCCACGATCGTGGAAGAAGCGAAGGTTTGTCTTAATATGAGACATTAGCAAAGGGCTTGCCAAATATAAATATTCAATAAATTCAGGTATTTATAATTTTCAGTGCCAAGATGGAACCTGTGTTTTTGCTGGGGATCATGAGGATCGGTGTCGTTTGATCTGAATCCGATGTTTCTGGTTGATTTTTCAATTCTGTAAAAATTTTTGTCACCTGTTGCCAATCGCTGCAAAGTGTTTCAGTTCGATTCAAAAGATTCAGTCTAATCTAATATAGAAGGTTTGAGTTGGTCAGAATGTTGAATAAAAAGTCTTTGTGATGAGACGAATAAAATTATCTTTTGCATTACAGTTGATTTCGCTAATGATGATTGGTGTCGTTTTGCAATTTTCGTCCTGCGCACCTAAGTCACCTGATGATTGCGGGTTTCAACAGAATGTCTATGGGCAGAGAATTTCTTGGAAAAAGAAACTGCCGGTAGATCTTGTGATTTCATCTTCGGTCCCAGTTGAATTAAAATCGGCTATATACAGAGCGGCAAACACCTGGGAAACCACAATTGGTAAAAAAGCGTTTAACTTAATCGAGGAAAATTTACAAAATCCGACTTTGCCAGGTCGAGACAAAAAAAATGGTATTTACTTTTTGAAAAATTGGGAGTCAGATAAAAAGACAGAACAAGGTCGCACATCTGTCTACTGGGCAGGTGATGAGATTCAAGAAGCCGATATCAGAATTAATGCGTATGATTTTTCTTTTTATAACGAAAACGCGCACCAAATCGTAAAAGCTGCTAATGCAGCGAATGTGGTAGGTTACAGTTTTGAAGCACTTTTGCTTCATGAGATGGGTCATTTCTTGGGATTAAAACACAAGGAAGACAATGGTTCTGTCATGGCTACGTACTTAGCCGCGAACACAGAGCGCACGGTTCCAGCTCCGGTTGATAACTTGAATACTCGATGTGAATATTAAGAGGGATATATGAAAAATTTGAATTTAAATAACAAATCAATCACGGAAACTGAAGTTGTTAATTCAGTGAATCATATTCCTTCTTTACAAATGAAAATTTACAACGAGATGTCTGATCAGCCGGCGCAGACAGTAGATGTATTGCAAACGATTCAAAATCAATTTGCTGAAATTCAAAGACTGCAAATTAAAAAAAATTATTTACTTAAAGAAGTGTCTCAGTATTTTAAAGATTAAAATTTTCTTTAGGATTCTTCGTCGAAGCGCATTGCTTCCATTTTAGGAATGAAAAATCGAATGTAGTCGCCTTCGCGTTCTCGTGTCATTCCCTGAGAACTGACGGGGCGAGTGAATTTAAATTCTTCTCTGAAAGTTTGAAAGTTATTGGTAGCCATTCTTTTTTGGCCTTCATCGACGCTGTCATTAAATTTTCTTTGTCCAGATAAAACAGCTTTGTCGTTCGTAATTGAAAGACGGACATTATCTTTTTCATGCTCAGGGACATAGGCTTCGATGTAATATCCATTGGGGTCTTCGGATATACGGCTGCCGCGGTCTTGGACTTGGTAAAATTGATCTGTTTCTTTAGTCTGATAATTCTGAACTAGAGGCTTTTTTTTTTCAGCGCTTTCAATGCGTCCTTGGCGATTGTAGACAGAAGTTTGTTCCACACTCGCTGTGCGGCGAGCTTCAGCTCTTTCTTCGGCTTCAAGGCGAGATTGTTCTAGACGAGCTTTGCGTTCTTCGCTTTTGTAGTTTCTGGATTCGACTTCTTCGGACATTTGTTGATCTTTGATATGATTGATGGCGGCAGCACTTTCTTGGTCGACATTCTTACGTTCTTTTGAATAAAAATCTTTGACCTGTTTGATCTCTTCGCGTTCTTTGTCGGCAAGTTCTTTTTTGCGAAGATTTTTTTCTTGCTGAATCTCTCTGATATAGGCGCGATCTGCATTTTTATTACTGATTGAATCCGTCATACAGACAGTTTATCAAACAGAAATTTATTCGTCTTATTTTGAGACTAAAAATAACTGATTTTAGACTAATTCTGGACTTTTTTCGAGTCTGGTTCTGGGCTGAGTGGAGCCTCGCAAAGGCCTTGTAGCCCCGCTGTTGAGCCACGACACAACCAAGTGTTCGTATAGGTGACGACTTCGTCGGGATGAACTGGATACAGAGTTTTATATTGTTCTGGGTCGAGAGTGGATTTGACAGTACGGATATTTTGAGTCTGAGTGTTTTCAATTTGTAAAACAAAGACTCGGTATTCCGCCCTTAGGCCGGAATGAAAACCGATGATCGTAGATAAAAATAAAAATACCTGCCAGTTCATAAACAGCCTATCGGTATCTATGTCAGAAAAATTAAATTTGTTAGTGAGGGCGTTTTTGCGATTGTTTCAAATTATTTTCGATAATGTAAAAATAAGCTCGGACGATGCGGTTTTGGCTGTCCTCGGATAACGAACGGATGAATTCTTGTTTTTCAGACAAAGATTTCATTTGTAAAAGCTTCATCAAGTCGTCTTGGATTCTTTTGAGGTTTTCAACTTCGAAAAATTCTTCTTCGGTTGTATCATCTTTGAAAACTTTGGCGATTAACTGGTTATCAAATAAAAGGTGAATCCCAATCTGCGATTGATCCAAAATCGACTTCAGATTATCGATTTGTTCTTTATTTAGAAAGACTTCAACTTTTGACAATGGATCCCCTTTCTTTTAAGCGTAAACAGGATTTAGAGAGTTTCAATCTTCTTTGTTGACGAGTTAAGTCATAGAATTAACTAGAACATAATTCACTTTATTCGCTATGATTTAATGCAAAAGGGGCGTCACAGTTGAGTAAAGTTGCTAGTAAATTAAACAGTAAAATTGGTTCTAAAATTAACAAGAAAAATTCGGCAGATCAAAAGGCCAAGAAAATTAAATTCAAAGTTAAATCCAGCAAGCCTGTGAAGTCGCAGTCGAAGCGTTCCCGTGCGCAGTTGAAAAAGACCACTAAAAAATTTCAAGAAAAAGAACTGATTGTAGTCGATGAAGCACAAGGTTTGATTTTTGAAAACGAGAAAACATTGTTGGGATTTTTTTCGAAGCAATTAGATTCCTATCAAAGTAAATACGACAAAAATTATAATCCCAAAGTGGATTTTTCTGAAGAAGAAGTCCTAGAAAAAGAAATTCTATTGGAATCTGTTTTGGATGATCCAGATGAAATTTGGGTGGACAAAGAATCTTATCCAGATGTTCCAGTTTATACTTTGATTAAGGAAATGCAGCACGGTGATGAGCTTTTTAATTATGTGGCTGTTGTCTATTTAAATTCAGAAGAAAAATTTCCTACTTTTGTTTTTATTCAATTTCCAACAAAAGATCCTGAACTGGTTGATTTGTTTCGTGAAAAAGAAATCATTTACCATCGTAAACTGGAATCCATTCAGTTTGCGGCTATTGATGGGGACTCGCTTCTCGAAGGTGATTATTTGGCCATTGGTTTATTAGAGGCTATGATGAAAGTGCGTTCTGATAAAGACATTCCAGCTGAGGATTTTCAAAAGTACGCCGAATACCGTGATCAAGCGATCAATGAGCCCGATGAAATTTGGCGAAAAGTGGGTTCGGATGGACAGATTTTAGTTACTTTTATTGCGGATATTTCTGAGCATGCAGGATCAGATGCTCATTATGTGGTGGTAACTGAAGAAGATCCAAATACTCAGGTGCACTCATTGTTGTTTTCATTCCCAAGTAATGATGAAGCTTTATTAAGTCGTTATCGTCAGGGAGAAAATTTGGAAGCCGAAGAAGTGACCACTGAAAATTCACACTAGACAGGTTCAGTAGGGCAATTACAGAGCAGTCTAACTGCTCTGTTTTAGAAGCAAAAAGCTTGGTAGTAACTTGCAACTTGCGTCGAGTTTAAGTTTTGGCCCGAGTAAGCTTTTAATGGGTGTAAATCAGTTAACACAGTCGCGCGGGCTGTTCCATCTGCGTTGTAAACATAATCGCTATAATTAGCATTAAACTGAGGAATCAATGAATTGATTTGTGATACGATTTGACCAGCAGAATTGTACACAACTACTTTTAAGACCTGAAACGAAGCATCTGAATCATTTAAAGCAATGTAGTAACCATTTGAAGTTGTGACTTCTGAAGCCGTGATCGATTGCTGCGCAGGATTTAAAGCTTGAGGATTCGATAAAGCATAAGAGTTCATCGCAAGTGGAGTTGGATCTAGGTAAGCTTGAACACCCGTGACTTTCCATTTAAATATACGGATCACATTACCTGAAGCTGTTGCGTTTGCAGATAAGAAATTAAATTTCATTTTCAACCAGTTTGGATTGGCATTACCGACTTGGTCTGTAACAGCAGCTAAACTGACTGAAATATCTGTACCTGCAGATTTGTTACAGCTCGCCAATTGTTTTTGTGCATAAATATTATTAACACCATTGTTGGAAAGATAGTTTGTTTCATTCGACTTGCTGTTATTACAAGAAGATAAAAAAGCTAAAGTTAAAACTGCTAAGATCACTTTTGTATTATTTTGAAACATCATATATTCCCCCTGAATGTTAGGATGTTAAGTTGTATACAAACCTATAAAGCAAGGGGGGTGCCAAGCTATCAATCAACTTGTTTTAACTGAGCGTTGCAGTCTGAGATGGGTGAAAAATCAACTGTAACAGTTGGATAATAAATTGACGTATCAATCTAATATTTCAACCCAAGTGACACCGTCGCCACCGGTTTCGCTGTTGCCGGCTTTCCATTTTTTCACATAGACAGATCGCGAGAGATAAGTTCGAAGAGCTTTTTTAAGAGCCTCGGTGCCATGACCATGTATGATTTTAAGACGATCTTCTTTGTTGACGCTGGCTTGATCTAAAGCCATTTCCAAATCAGAAATGGCATCTTCGACCGTTTTTCCTCTGACATCGATCGTACGATCTTCATTTAAAAATGAAACACGTGAAGAGCCACTGCGCGAAGCCAATTGATTGGTCGGGTTCGTCATTTTCAAAGCGGGCTTTAATTCCGTCCAAGGCAATTGTAAACGAATCGACTGAGATAAAATCAGAATTTCGCCTTTCGCGTTGGGCTTAGATTGAATGATGCCGTCTTGATTCAGAGATTGGACAAACACCTTTGAGCCCGGCGGAAATTTTTCAGAAAACTCTTGTGCTGATTTGAATTGAAGGTGATTTCCAGTGGATGCGACCTGGTTGCCTTTGACGATTTGAGGCATGTTGTATTTAATTTCTTGCAGTTTGCGGTGCTTTTCCAAAGTTTCAGCAGCTTTGGTTGTTTGAATGACTTCTTCAACTTTGCGAGTCGCTTTTTGGATCGTGCGTTCGAGCTCTTTTTCTTTTTGAGTTTCAAATTCTTTGATTTGTTTTTCTAGATTTTGTTTTTTGCTTTCTGTTTCAGAAATTTCTTTACGCAATTGATTTTGCAATTGATGTAAGTCTTTTTTCAGTTTTTCAATTTCTTCTAGGCTAGAAATTTTTTGTTTGGCTAACGGGGATAAATGCTCTGTTGCTAAATCGATAATTGAATTTTGCACGCCGACACGTTTGGCCGTCAACAAGGCCAATGAATCACCTGGAATACCTTGTAAATATTGATAAGTTGGGCGTCCGCTTTTTGAATCATATTCCAAACTGCCGTTAAGCACGACAGAGTCCGATGGCCAGCCCGTTTTCAATGGACTGAGATGCGAAGTAATCACTGCGAAAACATTGTTTTTCGAATAATGTTCAATGAATGAACGAGCCAAGGCACTGCCTTCTTCGGGATCAGTGGATCCGCAAATTTCATCGATTAAAATCAAATTATTCAAGCCTTTCAATTTTAAGGCCGTATCCAGAGTTTTTAAATGAGCTGCAAAAGTACTGAGATCTTCGTCAACACTTTGAGAATCGCCGATGCCGGTGACTACTTCGGTGAAAAAAGGCAGCGAGGATCCGCGTTCCGCGCAAATCGGTAGCCCACATCGAGCCATTTGTGCAGCTAGTCCAATGGATTTTAATAAAACTGTTTTACCACCCGCATTCGGGCCGGATAAAATCAAAATTGATTTTTCTGGAGTCAAGTTGACCGTGTTTGCGATCGGTTTTTTGCCATTCATTTTTAGCAAAGGATGGTACAGTTCTTTGAGAATAACATTTCCATCTTGGAAACGACAAGGCTCTGCTTGAAGTAATAAAGCCAATTGTGATTTGGCCAACAAGATATCACACTTTTGTAAAAGAACTTTGGATTTTTCAAAGCCCATTTTTTGCGTAGCGAGATAATTTGAAATTTCAATTAAAAGGCGTTCAATTTCTTCTTCGATTTCAACTTCGACTTGTCGCAACCGATTGTTCATCGGGATGACGACTTCAGGCTCCATAAAAACTGTTTGTTTGGACTGCGAACTGGCGTGAATAACTCCAGGTACAAAATGTTGCATTCCGCCTTTGACGGGAATAACCCAACGACCATCGCGAGTTGTTACGTATTTTTCTTGGAGCATGTGATCCATTTGATGGTCTTTGACCAAACGATCCATCTGATGACGAATTTGTTGCGCCAGTTGGTCTTTTTCTTTGGATAAGCGATAAAGTTTTTCAGAGGCATCCATGCGGATGTCGCAACTGGGAGTAATCAAATTGTCGATAGCTGACAAAGGTTCTTCGGCGCGCATCAATTGTTCTGAAATATCAGTGGCCCAGGCTGTGCTTTGTTCAGACAAAGATTCACTGAGAGCAATAACTTCCAAACAAAAATGACGAACATCACGCAGTTCCAAAGTTTTCAAGACGGCATTTTTGCGTAAACGAGTCATCCACGTTTCGTATAAATCCAAACTTTCCATGTGTGGACGAATCCCAGTTTGAATAATGAAACCAGCGGATTCAATTTCGTAAAAGCTTTTTTCGGCTTCTTCCGCATTTTTCAAAGGAGAAAGCTGTTCTACTTCGACTTTTGCATATTCGCTGGTTGCAAAGTTTTTAATTTTTTGAATAATTTCGTGCCAATCAAGATTTTTTACGTTGAACATAGTAACCCTTTAGTAAAATCAGAACAGTCGCTAATAAATAAATCACATAATCTAAATAGCCCCAGCGAGTGAAAAAAGTCAGTTCGCTGTTGGATCGATATTGAATTTGGAATTGGTGAGCCCAGTCTTGATTCATTTTAGATTGAGCCAGAATTTTTCCATTGGCTAAAACAGCAGTCGATATTCCTGTATTCGTAGCGCGAATCAGAGGACGACGAACTTCAATCGCACGAGCCAGAGTCATGATCATGTGTTGGTAAGGTTCTGCCCAGTCGCCAAACCAGGAATCGTTGGTGACATTCACCAAAATTTGCGACCCGGCCAACGCAAGACCACGAGAAAATTGTGGATCTAAGGATTCGTAACAGATTTGGGGTCCGATGTGAGTCACCTTGCCATGAATGTTTGGAACGGACCGTGAAACAGGTCCCGGGCCTTTTTCATAAACTCCGACGAAGGGAAGGAGTTTGTATAAAAAAGGAAACTCTTTACCGAATGGCATATATTCGCCAAAAACTAAAAGTTCGGTTTTAAAGTAAGGCTCGCTGACGTCACCTTGTGGCCCTTTGAAAAAAATAGAATTACGAACAATCGGGTTTCCTAAGTGGTCTTTACGTGATTGATCTTGGGAATAGCCACCCGTAATTAAAATACTGTTCCAGGCTTGCAATTTTCTTTGCAGAATTTGTTGGTTTGGGCGGGTTGCAAAAACAGTGTCTAATGCAAACGGCAGTGCTGTTTCTGGAAAAATAAAGGCATCTGGTTTTTCTGGTTGAGTGACCAGTTCGGATTCGGCCAAATCAATATAAGCCCGCAAGACAGCGGGTTGATAGTTGTATCCTTTTTCAGAAGCAATCTTTTCGGCGTTTTCAATATTCCCCTGAACAACAAGAGCTGAAAACTGTTCGTCAAATTGACTCCAGTATTGTTGTTTGCTTTTGCCTGTCAAAAACAAAGCGACGGTCAAGCCGATCAGTATAAATAATCCGGCAAAGGCAGGTATCAGGTGTTTTTCTAAATTTTGTAAAATAACAAACAAGCAAGCTTGAAAAAGTAAAATCAATGTCGAAAGACCTTCGAAGCCGATTGTGTCAGCCCATTGGTAGATCGGCCATTTCATCCAGTAAAGTGTGTATCCCAAATGCCATGGAAATATGCTGGGCCAAAATCGCTCGAATAAACTAAATAGCAAAGCGATCAAAAAAATGGTTGCAGTGGCTGACAGCTGAAAACGGCGTTTGCAATAAATAGCCAGTGTTAATGCCAAAGGAATATAAATATGCATTAAACTACAGAATAGAATTAAGGCCAAAGCCGCAACAGGGGCTGGTAATGAGCCAAATTCTGTCGCTGTGTAATAGATCCAGTTGAATCCAATCAAAGATAACAGTGCTTGAGTGATCCAGCCAGCTGTAAAAACGGAGTGAAGAGAAGAGTTATTTTTGTCTAAATCAAGAGCTGTATACCACAGTGGAAGATAACAAAAAGCAATCGCCCAAGCGGGAAGGGGAATGTAAGAAGTACCCACAAAAATACCAGAAAGGACTGCAAATAAATAATGCTCTTTTTTTAACTTGAAAAATGGATTCAATTTCGTCATTCTATCTAGGGGTATCATATGTTAAATGATTTAACAGCTGAAATTCGATTTCGTTGTCCGTCTTGTCAAAAGCTTTATTGCTCGGACGAAAGCGCATTTTCAACAAATTCTGTCGAAGCCTCTGAATTTGAATGTTTGGAGTGCAAAAAATCTTTTTTTCTTTACAGAACAAAGACGGATCTGGGGTTGTTTCGTACAGAAGTCACCAATCACGTCGAGTTTTCAAAATGTCCTAAATGTTCTTATTTGAAACCCTTCAAGCAGGATGAATGTCCTCATTGTCATGTCTTGGAATCGAAATACAATGAACTTAAAAAAATTGAAAATCCACGACTTTATGAGCTTGAAAAGTGTTGGGCTGAAGTGATGTTGGATTTAATGGTTGACCAAAAACATCAAAAATTTTTGGATCTGGCTCAGTCACAAATGGCCTTGAATTTTGCTTCTCAGAAATACGCCGAGTTGAAAAAATCAATGGGATATGATCCTTTGGTTGAAAAATATTTGAAACAGATCGAACTGCGTCTGGAACATATGGTTAAAAGTCGCTTTGAAGAAGAACGACAAAAAAACCAAAAAGAAGATGTCGTTCAAAAAATGAACTTAATCCACCGTCTGACACAGCTTAATGGCCAAGATATTTTTATGCTAGTGGGTATCGTTGGAATGTGTTTGTTGATCTATAATAAAATTAGACCGACATTTCCAAATTTGACGGGATTAATTGTGTCGATGACTTTGTTGTCTTTTGGTTTGTGGTTTATTTCCAACTCAAAAAACAACAATATCGAAAAATAATTAATTTGAATTTTCTTTTTCAGGCTCTGTCGCTAAACGCTCGACGGGCTTTTTTCTGGGGCGAGATCCTTTTTCAACATTTTGAATAAAATCCTGACTAAACTGTACAACTTGGGACAGATTTTTTGAGGGTTTATTTTTTAAATTCGGATCATTAAATTGTTCGGGTTTGTTCACAAAAGCGGAACTTTTGATATTATTATTAATTCCTGTAATCGTTTTGTTTTCGCCATCCAAAATCGTTAAAGCTTTGAATAAATTAAGTTGTCGTGATGTTTTTGTTTTGCTGATCAGTGAATCCGAAGTTTCGCCGGTTGCTAAAATGTACTTTTTAACTTCTTGGGCGTCTCCGAATAAATTTTTATGTGACATGACTAAAACGGCTGCGCCTGTCACAAAGGCGGTCGCTTGCGAAGTTCCAGTCATCAGTCCGTAAGTGCTGTTAGGTAAACAAGACAAAATATTTTGTCCAGGGGCCGCAATATCGACTGTTTCCGTACCATAGTTAGAAGATGATAAAACCGATGTCGAAGGATCGATCGCGGTCACTGAAATAATATTTTTGAGTTTGTAGTCAGCCGGATAGTAGTGGTGTTCATCTGAATTAGAACGTTCGTTTCCAGCTGCTGCTACAAACAGAATTCCTTTACGTTCCGCTGACTGAACCGCATCGTGTTCTTCTTGGGAGAAATCTGTTCCACCGCCGGAGTAATTAATAATGTGGGCGCCCATTTTTACTGCGTATTGAATACTTCGGACCGTATTTTTTAAATTATCCGTATTTGGAACTTTTGGGTCATAATATTTTAAAACCATCAAGCTGACTTCCGGTGAAATACCACTGATGCCTTTTTTGTTACCAGCTTCGGCGCCGATAATGCCAGCGATATGAGTACCGTGACCATGATTGTCATCTAGTTTGTTATTGTTCGAAACAAAATTCCATCCATACACATCATCAACAAATCCATTTCCATCGTCATCGATTCCATTCGAGGCTTTGTCGCGACCTTGGCTGTCCAGTCCTGTTTCACCCGGATTTTTCCAAAGATTTGATTTCAGGTCTTCGTGATTGATATCAATACCAGTGTCGATCACGGCGACGACAACTTTTTTGCTGCCCTTGGTGACAGACCAAGCGCGTGCCGCATCTGATTTTTTAAGTCCCCAGGCTTGTTTAATCGCTGGATCATTAAATAAGGCGGAAGGTTCGTTGATGACCTCGGTGCTTTGATCTTTGACTTGTCCCAGTTCCAGTTCGCGACCCTCGATTTTTTTGGCTTTTTTTCCGACGGATTGCGTACTGCGATCTGTAAAAAAGGATTCAAACTGATCGTTCTGGCTGATGATAATAGCCGTCACACAAAAGAATGCAAAACCCGAGAAAACACCGAGAGCTAATTTAGAATTTTTCATATCGTGATCATCGGTATTTTACGAATGAATCTAAACAGCCCTAGGTCAGTGCGAGGACGGAATTTAAATAATAACTGTCCTAATTTGAGACAGCCAGTTGAACAAAGTCCTTAGGAAACTCGATTTCGTCTTTGGGATTTAAAATACGTTCGTAAAACAGTTTATTGCGCGCAATAATTTTGACGTACATTCGGGTTTCATCATAAGGAATATCTTCGATAAATTCAAAAATATCACGCTCGGCTTTTTTTGTTTTAAGCCAGTTGGATAAGGCGCCAGGCCCAGCGTTATAGGCGGCCGCCACGAATGTCAGTTGTCCTTTTTGTTTGGAAACTTGATCTTTCAGTTCGAAGCTGCCCAGCTCGATATTAATTTCAGGATTCAGTAAATCCAATTCGTGTCGATAGTTAATTTTGTATTTTTTGGCTAGTGATTTAGCCAATCGCGGAATCACTTGCATTAAACCCAGCGCATTGGCGTGGCTTTTACTGTCGGGATTAAAGCCAGATTCCTGTTTCATAATCGCGTAAATCAGTGACATGGGCAGTTCCGTTTTTTCACTCATTTTTTTGACAGGACCTTCGTGGACAATCGGAAAGACTAAATTTTTATGTTCGATTAAAACATCCCATTTTTCATCGTTCGTGAGTCGTGCGAAATATGTAAACAGTGGCAAATATCGCTGTGTTTTATTCGCTAAATAAATGGCCATATTGGTTTGTTGATTTAAATTTGTGGCGATAAATGGAATCGATTTTTCAGCGATACTGAATTCAGAATATTTAATCAGATCAAAAAATAATTCACGTTCTTTTTTGCCGATTTTCTCAAGAGAACTGTCAAATTCGAATTTATCTTTGGATTTCAGTTTGGCAAAGGGCGGAAATTTTTTATTCAGCTCGTGGTAACTAGCCAAAGAATAGTAACTGTAAAAATCGGGTTCGATGATTTTTTCTAAAATCTTTTGAGCTTCGTCTTTTTTATTTTGATAAGTTAAAGTTCTGGCTCTGAAAAAATCTGCTCGAGACTTCTCGGTTAAATCATTACCAAGCTGGCTGTGTTCCAAAAGGGCTTTTTCAGCTTCGGGCCACTTTTCTTGTTTATAAAGCAGCCAAGCTTTGCTCCAGCTGATGCGATAGGGATCGATCGAACTGGTTTTTGATTTTTTTGTAGCCAGTTGTTCCAGGCATTTATTGTAATTTTCAACAGCGAGGTCGTAATCTTTGTCTTCTTCGACCATTTTCGCTTTCACAAAGTAAAGCTCAATCAGATTTTCCTGAGGAAGGGCTTTGATCACTTTGTCTAAAGTTTGCAAACCTTTTTTATGGTCGTCGGCATTCCATTGAATGCGCGCCATTTGAATACTGGCGTCAATAAAAATTTGTGACAGAACAGGATCTTTTTTGTCTTTGTTCCAGCTTGTTTCAGCCCATTTATAAGCTTGGGTCGCTGTTCGGCGAGCATCGTCTTTTTGGCCGTTGTTGCGATATTTTTGGCGAAGCTGTCGGTAAATTTTAAATTTTTCTGTGGGATTTTTTTCGTTTTTTAATTGAGCTTTCAAATCTTTGATGCTCAGTTCATTCAGAGGTGGTTTGAATTCGGGATCAATTTCTTGCATTTCATCCGCATAAATTTTTTTATCCATTTCGCTGATCGAGCGCCAATCATATTTAAAATTTTTGCAATTTTTATGAGCTCGTAATCCGGCGAGGACATTTAAAGAAAAATCTTTGTCGGCGGATTTTTCAATTAATTTTTCGCAGGTCCAATCTGAAAGTTTATCCTGTGAATGCGAAGTGCTAGCTATCAAGAAAATAAATAGAATTAATTTCATGGTTCAAATTATACATCAATCCAATCAAAATAAAAGTTTTGATTGGATTGATGTAGGTCGTGCAGCATGCGTGTTTCAGAGCTTTAGGGATTCTTTTTTTTGTAGTTAAATGCCAATTTGTCTTGCTCGACAGAAATCTGGGCTTTTCCACCATTTTTGAGTTTACCGAACAGAATTTCGTCCACCATTTGCGATTTAATAAGATCATCTATTTTTCGGCGCACCGGGCGTGCGCCATAAACAGGGTCATGACTGACCTTGGCCACAAATTCGACAACGTCGTCCGAGTATTGTAAATCAATATCTTTTAAAGCTAGGCTGATTTTTAATTCGTTTAAAAATTTATCAACGACTTGTTTAATCAGATCTAACGTCAAAGAATTGAAATAAACAATATGATCCAGGCGATTTAAAAACTCTGGTGAAAAAGTTTTTTTAATGGCATCTTCGCTGATCGATTGGCGCTGCAGATGGCTTGAGCCAAGGCCGATCGAACCTTTGGCGACTTCGGCAGCTCCGGCATTCGAAGTTAGCACGATCAGACAATTTCTAAAGTCGACTTTGCGGCCATGGCTGTCTGTCAAATGTCCTCCATCCATGACTTGCAATAAAATGGCATAGATGTCCGTATGAGCTTTTTCGATTTCATCCAAAAGAACTAAGGAAAATGGATTTTTGGAAACGGCCTCTGTTAATTGTCCACCTTGTTCAAAACCAACATATCCCGGAGGCGCACCGACCAAGCGTGAGACGGTGTGCTTTTCCATGTATTCACTCATGTCAAAACGTTGAAAATGAATTCCCAGCAGTCGTGATAACTGTTTACAAACTTCGGTTTTACCGACCCCAGTTGGCCCAGCAAATAAAAATGTGCCCCAAGGACGATCTTTGGGGTCCAATCCGGATCGAACAAATTTGATAGCACGACAGAGTTTATCGATAGCCTCGTCTTGACCAAAAACGACAGATTTTAATTTTTTGTCTAAATCCTTTAACTGCGAAGATTCGTCAAACGTCATCTGAGTAGTAGGGACTCCAGCGATTTGACTGACAACTTGTAAAACATCCGAAGTTTCAACTTGATCCTTTTTAAGTTTAATTTTGACATAGCTGGAAACTTCGTCCAGCAAGTCGATGGCTTTGTCTGGAAATTTCGCAGTGGAAATATATTTTTGAGCCAACTCGACACAGGCCTTGAGTGTTCCGTCTTGATATTTTAATCCGTGAAATTTTTCGTATTTGGGTTGTAGGCCCTGAAGGATCAACAAAGTTTCTTCTGCTGTAGGTTCAGAAATATCGATGCGTTGGAATCGACGATTCAAGCCACGATCTTTTTCGAAATGCTGTCGGTATTCCGTGAAAGTAGTGGCTCCGATACACGGAATTTCGGCTTTTGTTAAAACAGGTTTTAAAAGCTGCGCGGCATCCATGGATCCGCCTGATGTGCTGCCAGCGCCGACCAAAGTGTGAATTTCGTCGATAAATAAAATGACATTTTTTCTGGCTTTGGCTTCTTTGATAATTTTTTTAAGTCGACCTTCAAAATCACCGCGGTATTTGGCACCGGCCAATAAAGATCCCATATCCAAAGAGTAAATCACGCGATCTTTGAGGAAATCGGGGACATCTTTATTGACGATTTTTTCTGCTAAGCCTTCCACTAAAGCCGTTTTTCCGACTCCGGAGTCACCGATGATGAGTGGATTGTTTTTTTGTCGACGTCCTAAAGTTTGAATCATTTTATCAATGACATCTTGTCGGCCTACCAACGGATCTTTGTTATCGGATTTTGCGTAGTCATTCAAATTTGTACAGAACTCTTCCAGAGCGTTTCCAGAATCTTTGTTTTTATTGGCAGTAGAATGTTCAGAGGATGCTGAATCTGTGCCGGTACCGATTTCAGAGCTTGCAGAAATGTTGTGACTGATAGTGCTGATGACATCGAATTGACTGAGTCCCATTTGTTCAAATAGAAACGCTATATTCGATTTTTTTTCATCAAAGACAGAAACTAAAACGGCTAATTCGGACAACTCTGTTCTGCCTGCATTTTGCATTTGCAGGGCGGCTCTTTCGAAGGTGCGATGGACGGCCATGCTGAGGTCTGGTTTCCAATCGGCCTCTGTTGTTTTCAAAGTTTCTTGTTGATCGATGAAGCGTTTAATTTCACTTTTCAGATCGGGGATGCTGACTTCGAGTAGTTCCAGAGTTTCAATAATCAGCGGAGCTTCGATTAAACAATACATCAGATGATCTAAAGTCACGTATTCATTTTTGTTGTGAATGGCTAGGTCAAAAGCTTTACCAAGTCGCTTGTCTAATTCGGCTGACATCATATTAATTGTCCTCCTCGACAATGCTTTTTAGGGGATATTGATTTTGCTTGGCCAATTGATTCATCTGATAACTTTTGGTTTCAGCGATTTCAAAATTATAGATACCGGCGATGCCAGAACCTTGTTGATGAACGTCCAACATAATTTTGTGCGCTTCGGTTTCAGAATGTTTAAAAATTTGCGTTAGCACATAAATAACAAAATCCATCGGTGTGTAATCGTCATTTAAAATAATCACTTTGTATAATGGTGGTTCTGCTGTATCTAATTCCGAATCGTCCTGGTTTTTGGTCGAGGTTGATTGCATCGTTGTTGTCATAAAAAAAGATGCGCTCAATGGGTTGTCGTAAAAAATAGAATCAAATTGAAACATAAATTTCATTCTCCGCCAGTATAAGTATACATGAACTAGTCCTTATATAAAGCCTTGATTTTTCTGGGGCAGTTGCTAACATCAATTGAGAGATTGTTTATTTTTAAAACATTAAGTTTTATCATTATGACATCAAGGAGATAGAAATGTCAGCAGTACGTTCAAAGAACATTATGAATCAAAAAGGTTTCTCGCTCGTCGAATTAATGATCGTTGTAGCGATCATCGGTTTGCTAGCAGCGATTGGGATTCCGCAATACGCAAAGTTTCAAGCGAAGTCTAGAACATCTGAAGCTCGTGCTGCTTTGTCTGCATTGTATACAGCTGAACAAAGTTTCTTTGGGGAATGGAATTTATATACTGTTGACTTAAGAAATATTGGATTTGGTGTTACTGGAACTAACTTGAGATATATAACGGGTTTTCAAAGTGGTACCGCTTGTACCAACTATGTAACTACAGGTGGAGCTCCGACAGAGTCTACAGCAATTACGAATACATGGTCTGACGGAACAAACGTAAATACTGGTTCTCTTGCGGCGACCTTTGCAACGTTTACTGCTGGTGCCGGTACCAGAACACTTCAAGCCACAACTTGTGTGGCGACTGCGGGAGCTCAAGCTTTTACAGCGGCATCAATCGGTGATCCAAGAAATAACTTTGCGACAGGCGCTGCAGTAGATGCTTGGACGATCAATCAAGCTAAGCTTCTAACGAATAGTGTTATTGGATATTAATATTTTTAATTTTAGTTCCAATTTATATTTTAAGAGGGTTATTTAGCCCTCTTTTTTATATTGCGATTTGTGGAGATATCAATGTTAATAAAAAATAATAGAGGTTTTTCATTAGTCGAGTTAATGGTTGTTGTTGCTATCATTGGTTTATTAGCAGCTATTGGGATTCCGCAGTATGCTAAATTTCAAGCAAAAGCTAGAACTTCTGAAGCAAGAGCAGCTTTGTCAATGCTTTACACGGCCGAACAAAGTTTCTTTGGTGAATGGAGATTGTATACTGTTGATTTAAGAAATATTGGATTTGGTGTTACTGGAACTAACTTAAGATACATAACGGGTTTTCAAAGTGGTACTGCATGTACGAACTACGTAACTACAGGCGGAGCTCCGACAGAGTCTACAGCAATTACGAATACGTGGTCAGATGGAACGAATGTCAACACGGGATCGCAAGCAGCGACCTTTGCAACGTTTACTGCTGGTGCCGGTACCAGAACACTTCAAGCCACAACTTGTGTGGCGACTGCTGGTGCGCAAACATTTACTGGAGCATCAATCGGTGATCCAAGAAATAACTTTGCGACAGGAACAGCCGTAGATGCCTGGACAATCAATCAGAATAAGTTACTTAATCAATCTGTTGTAGGTTATTGATTTTCTTAATTCATATTTATGTTTAGTCTTGCTAACCGATTAGTACCATCATTTTTAATTTTTACAGTACTTGTATTGTCGATAAAGTTTAAGATTGATTACAGAGTTGAAAATAAGTTTTCTCCGCCGCCTGTTGGAATAACGAAACTCACATTTGGCTTTCCTGTGGCCCTAGCTGATATTTTTTGGATTAGATCACTGCAGGGATTTGACTACTGCGAAGCTTATTCCGCGCCCAATATTTGTCAATCAAGATCATGGCTTTTTAAAAATTTGAGTTTAATGTTTATGTTGGACCCCAATATGCAGGTGGGATTTTATCATACAGGTGCATTAGCCTTATCAGTTGTAATTTCTGATATTGAGGGAGCGAGTGAAATTTTTGATCTAGGTGTTAAAAGACATCCAGACGATTGGAGGCTTTTATATGCCGCCGCATACCATGCGTTGTATGAGGAAAAAAATAAAAAAAAGGCAGCTTTACTCTATAAAAAATCATCTGATTTAGGTGCGCCTGATTGGGTTTCTGTCTTAGCTGGTCGATTAGCAGTAGACGGTGGGGATGTTGATTATGCTCAAAAAGTTCTTCAAACGATGATTGAAACAAATCAAGATGAAAAATTAGTCAAACGACTCAAGGAAAAAATCGATTCCTTGGCGAAATCAGAAGAAAAATCCAATAATTAACCGTATAATTTCAAAGATTCTTGACCTTTTTTGAACAGGTCTCATATTCTGCCGTATCTATGTCTGAAAAACGCGATTACTACGAAATTTTAGGTGTTACGAAATCAGCTGATGCTGAAACAATCAAAAAAGCTTATCGCAAATTGGCGATGCAATATCATCCCGACAGAAACCCGGGCGATAAAGCGGCCGAAGATAAATTCAAGGAAGCGGCAGAAGCTTACGAAGTTTTAAGTAACGCGGATAAAAAAGCGCGCTACGATCAGTTTGGTCACCAAGCTTTTGGCGGTGGACAAGGTGGATTCGGCGGTGGCGGATTTCATGACATGAATGATATTTTTTCGCAATTCGGGGATATCTTTGGCGATATTTTCGGTGGCGGACAAGGTGGATTTTCTCGTGGAGGGCGCAATAAAAACTCGCCCCGCCGAGGATCTGATTTACGTTATATTTCTGAAATTAAATTAGAAGACGTTCTGAAGGAAAGCGAAAAACAAATCGAATTCGAAACCGAAGATCAGTGCGGTGAATGCTCGGGAACAGGAGCTGCTGCGGGATCTGCGCCGGTGACTTGTAAAACTTGCCGTGGTGCCGGTCAGGTTGTGCGCCAACAGGGATTTTTCTCGATGGCTACAACGTGTCCGACTTGCCGTGGAACGGGCGAATCGATTGAAAATCCTTGTAAACCTTGCGGAGGCGATGGCCGCGTCAGCGTCAAAAGAAAAATCAAAGTCACAATACCGGCCGGAGTCGATACGGGAACTCGTTTGCGCATTTCGGGCGAAGGCGAAGGTGGTTACAAGGGTGGACCTAAGGGCGATTTATTTGTCGAAGTGCGCGTCGCTGATCATGATGTTTTTGAACGTGAAGGCGATCACTTATTTGCGGACCTGGATGTTCCTTATATTCAATTTTTGCTAGGTGGCGACCTGACTGTCCAGGCCTTGGACGGTGAAGTTGAGATCGAAGTTCCTCGGGGAGTTAAGCCTGGAGAGCGTATTAAAGTGGCTGGGCGTGGAATCCCGTCGCTACGCGGGTCTCGTCGTGGGGATTTGTATTATACCGTTCACCCCGAGTTTCCTGATAAATTAGCAGAAAGCGAAGAAAAACTGCTGCGTGAAATAGCAGAGCTTAAAAAGACCAAAGTCCACAGCGGAAAATCGGGCTTTTTTGGGCGAAAAAAATAGCTATTTCAGACATAAAAATGTCTGCCGAGGCCTTGACGAAATCAAACCAGGCCTCAAATTCAAACTGTTAGGAATTTAACTTTTTTAAAGGAGTCTTATAATGGGAAAAATTATTGGTATCGATTTAGGTACAACAAATTCATGTGTGGCTATTATGGAGGGCGGCGAGCCTAAAGTTCTAGTGAACGAAGAAGGCGCAAGAACAACTCCTTCAGTTGTGGCTTACACCAAAGACGGCGATCGTTTAGTCGGTCAAATCGCAAAACGTCAAGCTGTGACAAATCCAGAAAACACAATCTATTCAGCAAAACGTTTTATCGGTCGTAAATTCGAAGAAGTGAAAGAAGAAATTAAATTAGTTCCTTACAACGTGATCGCTAAAAATGGTGGTAACGATTGTGCTTTTAAAATCCAAGGTGACAAAACAGCCAGCCCCGAAGAAATCGGTGCAGGTGTATTAGCTAAACTTAAAAAAGTAGCCGAAGATTATTTGGGTGCCGAAGTCACAGATGCGGTGATCACAGTTCCTGCGTACTTTAACGATGCTCAAAGACAAGCGACAAAAGACGCTGGTAAAGTGGCTGGTCTTAATGTTCGTCGTATTATCAACGAACCGACAGCGGCTGCTTTAGCTTATGGTCTTGATAAAAAGAAAGACCAAAAAATTGCGATCTACGATTTCGGTGGTGGTACATTCGATATTTCTATCCTTGAAGTCGGTGATGGTGTTGTCGAAGTGAAAGCAACTAACGGCGATACGCACTTGGGTGGTGATAACTTTGATATCGTGATCCTTGAGTGGTTAATTACTGAATTTAAAAAAGACCAAGGCATTGATTTAAAAAATGATAAAATGGCTTTACAACGTTTAAAAGAAGCGGCTGAAAAAGCAAAAATTGAATTATCTTCAGCGCAAGATACTGAAATCAATTTACCATTTATCACTGCTGATCAATCAGGCCCTAAACATTTACAAGTGCGTTTATCTCGTGCGAAATTCGAACAAATGACAGAAGACCTTGTTCGTCGTTCGATTGAACCTTGTAAAAAAGCCATTGCCGATTCAGGTTTATCGATTTCTCAAATTGACGAAGTAGTATTAGTCGGTGGTTCAACACGTATTCCGGCTATCCAAAAAGCCGTGAAAGATTTCTTTGGTAAAGAGCCAAATAAATCCGTGAACCCAGATGAAGTTGTGGCTTTAGGTGCTGCGGTTCAAGGTGGAGTTCTTGCGGGTGATGTGAAAGACGTGTTGTTACTGGATGTAACTCCATTGTCATTAGGTATCGAAACTTTGGGCGGCGTTATGACAACGTTGATCGAAAGAAATACGACGATTCCAAGCAAGAAAACTCAGGTTTTCTCGACGGCTGCGGATAATCAACCAGGTGTTGATATCCATGTCCTTCAGGGTGAAAGAAAAATGGCCTCTGACAATAAATCATTAGGACGTTTCGAGTTAACTGGAATTCCAGCGGCTCCACGTGGTGTGCCGCAAATTGAGGTGGCTTTTGATATTGATGCCAATGGTATTTTAAATGTATCAGCCAAGGATTTATCTTCGGGTAAATCACAGCAAATCAAAATCACAGCTCAGTCGGGTTTGAACGAGGAAGAAATTAAAAAACTTGTTAAAGAAGCTGAAATGCAAGCTGAAGCTGATAAAGAAAAAGCAGAAGCTGCACAAACTCGTAACAATTTAGATAACTTGGTTTATCAAACTGAAAAAACGATGAATGAAGCAGGTTCTAAATTATCAGCAGCTGAAACAGATCCTGTGAAGGAAGCTTTAGCGGATGCTAAAAAAGTTTTAGAAAATAAAACAGCATCTACGCCAGATTTAAAAGCGGCTTTTGAAAAGTTACAAACAGTATCGCACAAGATGGCAGAAGCGGCTTATAAAGCCACTGGTGCTCAGCCAGGTGCACAACCGGGTGCTGATGCAGGTGCACAACCAGGCGCGACTGGCAAAGATGGCGACGATGTCATCGATGCTGACTTCAAAGACGTGAATTAATAGTTGTTTCCATATAGAGCCTCATTTATGATGGGGCTCTATGAAATCATTCAAGTCCTCAGATCTTTTTCTTTTAGTTTTTTTGACAATCATTGCAATCGCCTCTCGTTTAGTTCCACATCAATGGAACATGACAGCCGTCGGTGCTGTTTCTGTGGTCGCGGGTCTTTTAATTCAAAATCGAATCCTTAAAATTTTAGTTCCAGTGATCGCGTTGTTCGTGACAGATCTGGTTATTGGATTTCACAGCACAGTCCCTTTTGTTTATGGCGGATTTGCTTTGATGGTCTTGATGGGATCGTTGTTTTCTGCAGATTCGCAGTGGAAGAAAAATTTGTTGGCGCCTCTGGCTGGAAGTTTGATTTTTTTCTTGGTTTCTAATTTCGGTGTTTGGGCTGTGGAATCAGGAGTCGCTTATTCCAAAGATTTATCCGGTTTGTTTCAGTGTTACTTGATGGGCGTTCCGTTTTACAAAACGCAATTTGTAGCAGATCTGATTTTAACGCCGTTTCTTTTGAATGTTTTTGTTCATGTCTTGAACTTTGACTTTTTGGGCTTTCGCAAAAGAATTTAATTTTTTCAAAATAGCTGAATCACTTAAACCCAAGATACGTGCTGCCAACAATCCGCCATTGTAGGCATTATCGACAGCCATCGTAGCTACGGGAACGCCTTTGGGCATTTGGGCAATCGACAGCAGAGCGTCTAAGCCATTTAGCGAAGTCACATTCACGGGAATACCAATCACCGGAAGTGGGGTCAGGCTCGCAACCATTCCAGGTAAATGAGCCGCTCCGCCAGCACCTGCGATAATGACTTGAAAACCTTTTTCATGGGCCGTTTTTGCAAATTCGACCATTTTTTCAGGAGTCCGATGAGCGGATACAATTTCAATATGATAATTAATTTTGAATAACTTTAAAGCCTCGGTGGCTTGGTTCATAATTTTCAGATCGGATTCAGAACCCATAATAATGGCCACAGTGTTTTTTTTCATAGAATTATTTTCTTTAAATCTTTCTGAGCAAAAGTTTGTAAATTTTTAAGAGAATTTCCAATGTAATTAATATGTCCCATTTTTCGCAGAGGACGATTTCTATTTTTTTCATACCAGTACAGTCGGCCTTCTAGAGCTCCTAGGAATCGGACTTTGCGGTTTGTTTGGCCAGATAAATTCTGCATTAGGAAAACTTGGCTGCAATAAACTTGTTCGGGGAATTTCAGCCCCAGCAAGGCGCGCAGATGCAGTTCAAATTGATCAATATTAAAGGCGTCCAAAGTAATATGCCCCGAATTGTGAACCCGAGGAGCCACTTCGTTCACGATCAATTCATGTCCTGTATCAAATAATTCAAAAGCAATCACGCCTACGTAATGAATCGCATTCAAACACTGAGTGATTTTTTTTAACAAGGCTTTTTCCTGAGGGTGATAGCTGGGGCCAAAAACTTGATAACATTGATTGTTTTTTTGCACAGTTGTTACCAGCGGATATGTAAAAAAATCGCCTTTTGTATTACGAGCAATAATCAAAGATTTTTCGCTTTTAAAAGAAATAAATTTTTCGGCAATAAAATGGCTTTCAAGGCCTTTGTTTTTGAGTTTGAACTGATTTAAATCCTGAGGTGATTTGATAACAAAAGTTCCAAACCCATCATATCCGCCGAAGCGACTTTTTAAAACCATTTGACCTTTAAAAACTTCAAAAGCTAGGTCCAAGTCATCCTTAGATCCCAGTTTCATAAAAGGACTGGTTGGGATTTTATAATCCCAAAGCAATTCTTTTTGTGGCCATCGGTCCTGTAATTTTTTAAGCGCTGTCGTATTGGGTAAACATTTTTTTTTCAACGAAGGAATTTGATCCAATAAAGACCCTGGAATAAATTCACTTTCGAAGGTCACGATATCGACTTCGGCAGAAAACTTTTTCAGATCTTTTAAATTATGGGGATTGCCTTTATGCCATTTTGTACAAACTTGGCTGGCGGGGTCGTCTTTTTTGTCTGACAGAACATGGACTTGCAGACCCATTTCTCGGCCACGCAGACAAAGCATCCGAGCCAGTTGTCCTGAGCCGATAATCCCGATACTTTTATCAAAGGGCTTTGTAAATGCTGTCATATATAGATCTAATCCTGTTCTTTTTAAAAAAGAAAGTGTAAAAGATGTCTGTGCATAATGTTAACCAATCCGGTTTATTTGATCGTCATTTTCCTATCTGTCTAGCGCCGATGGTGGGGCTGACTCATGCCGTTCAAAGACAAGTTATTCAGGAATACATGCCTAAAAACACCTCAACCATGTGGCCCACTGAAATGTTGAACTCACGACGAATTCCATTCGAAGGGTTAGGTCATTCAACAGAGACATTTGTTTTAAAAAATGAACAAGGATTAGTACCACAAATTTTGGGGAATGATCAGCAAGCCATTCAGCTCAGTATTCAGCGCCTTAAAAAAGAATGGGACATTGCAGGTGTTGATATCAATATGGGGTGTCCCGTACAAAAGGCTTTGCGACACAATTACGGGGTCGCCTTGATGGGCGATGTGAATTATGCAGCGGATGTCGTTCGTTATGCCGTCCAGGCCAGTCAAAGCTTGGAAAAACCCATCCCGGTTTCAGTGAAACTGCGTGCAGTGGGCAGTGATAAATCCACAGACGAACTGATTCGTTTTGTTGAACATTTAGTTCAGGCGGGTGCTGATTGGATTACATTACATCCCAGGTCGCCAGAACAGCAGCGCCGAGGGTCTGCCGATTGGTCGCAGATTGCGGCCCTGAAAAAAAATATATCAGTTCCTGTGATCGGTAATGGCGATATTCAAATTATTCAAGATGTTCAGAAAATGCTTGCTGAAACAGGGGCTGACAAGGTCATGATTGGCCGGGCTTTGATTGCGCGTCCCTGGTTGGTGGCTCAGTGGGGACATTTACAAAATCTAGAGCCCAGCGATTGGGTTCAATTGCACGGTTTGCCGGATTCGGCCGAGGCCGAAGGCGCCGAATATGGGCGAATGTTTTGTCGTTATATCGAATTGTGTGAACAGCATTTTAAAAATGAATTGGGTCTCAGTGAAAATTTGATTTTGAGGAAAATATTATTTTTTGTGAAGACTTCTCATGTTTGGCTTGAATTTGGTCATACTTTGTATGGTCTTACTGACAAAGCTAAAACCATCGACGAATTAAAAACTTATGTGCACCGTTTTTTTCAGTCAGAACAACGAATGGTTCCCAAGACGGAATTACGTCAATAGTCAGAGCGAATTTTTTGATAAAGTATTAATTTAAATGATTGATTTGACGACGGTTCAACGATTTTGTTGTGCTGGCATCGGTTAAAGGACGTTGAAACTGCTTTAAAAACGGCGGCAGATCTCTTTTTTTAGCGCCTTCGCAATAATCGCTGATAATAAGTTCCCTTGCCTGATCCTCGGAACATCCGGATTGGATTAAATATTTATAAAGCGATTCTGCTAATGAAATCAGGGAAATCGAATGAGTATCTGTGTATTTAGCCGATAAATAATCGACAATTTTCATAAAGTTCCAAAAAAAAGAACCTTCTTGTTTTTGCAAAAAAGCCATACTGTTTTTGAATTCGCCGCTGTTCGCATATAAATCCCAAAATTTGGCAAAGCGGTTCATACGTTGCAAAGTCGAATAGTCCATTGTGGAGGTCGACAAGATTTGAAAGGGCGCAAATTTTTGATAGATCATCTGGAAAGGGATTTCATGACGAGTAATCGGTGTGCCCTTCAAGCGTTTTAAAATACCCACTTGAATTTCATCGGGCTTCATTTGTGCTAACTGATCAAAACCCGCAGCAAAACTGTCCAGTGTTTCGCCGGGAAGTCCGACAATTAAATCCGCATGTGTATGGATATGGGTTTTTTCCAAAATAAATTGAAAGTTTTCAGCCACTTTAACGAGGTCATTTTTTCGCGAGACATTTTGAGCGACTTCGGGATTCAAAGTTTGAATGCCGACTTCGAATTGCAAGGAACCTGCGGGAAACTGAGTAATCAGATCGCGAATTTCCTGTGGCAATCGGTCAGGAACCATTTCAAAGTGTAAAAAAAGTCCCTTATCTAAGTGGGCTTGGAAAAATTTTAAGATTGCGATCGAAGTCGTCGGACTGAGGTTAAAGGTTCGGTCGACGAATTTAAATGTTCTGGCTCCACGATCCAACAATGTCTGCATTTCGCCAAGGAAATGGTTCAGTTCAAAGCTACGAACAGATTTGTCCAGCGATGAAAGGCAATATTCACATTTGTAAGGACAGCCACGGGACGCTTCCACATACAAAACGCGATTTCTGATGTCTTCGTCCGTATATAGGGAATAGGGCGTTTGAATCGTTTTAATGTCCGGCAGTTCACCACGAATGATTTTTGATTCAGGTGTTTGGCCTGCTAGGATTTGACGGCAAAAATCACGAAACAAAAAATCCGCTTCGCCACAGATCACATAGTCGGCGATGGGATAAAGACGTTGAGTGGTTGTTTCGAATGAAATTTCAGGTCCTCCAAGGACCAAGCAAATATGCGGAGCCACGCTTTTAAGGATCGAGCAAACCTCGAAAAGTTCTTCGGTATTCCAGATATACACGCCAAAACCCACAATTCGAGGATTCATAGACAGGATTTTTTCGACCACATTTCTGGGATTTTCTTTGATGGTCCATTCAAGGATTTCTGCTTTTGGCTGAAGCTCGGATAGATTTGCGTATAAATAACGAAGGCCAAACGAACTGTGTTGGTACGTCGAGTTCAGAGTACACAAAAGGATATCTTTAGATGTCGTTGGCAGGCTCGGATTCGTCATGGCCTGGTTTTACTTGATCGAGTTCAGAAAGGTCACGAGGATTTCGTGAGATTGTTTCAGTTTTAAAAAACTTTCATGTGACCCGCCACAGTCAGGATGAGTCTTTAAAGCCGCTTTCTTAAAAGCTTTGTTTAATTGATTGATTTGAAAGCAGCCACGCAAGCGGAGCTGTGCTGGCAGAATTTCGTTAAAGCAATTCAAAGCCATTTCTTGTTCCGTTGAAAGATCGTATCCCGCAAGAGCTTCAGGCTCAGCGTGTTCAGGGGGATTTGCGGCAGAGGCGTTGACTGGATCGTCAGAAAGAGAATCTTTTTTTAAGGGTATAAATCTTAAATAAGGTGAGCTTTGAAATGAGCTAAATTTTTTTGAACGAATATTTCCGACTAAAAAACTAAGACCGGCTGGGTCTTGAATCGAGCTCCAGCGAGGACTTTCTGAGTCCATCGAAGGAACTGTGGTATCCATTTCTGCCATAATTTCTGCGAATGAAAACGTTGTCATGTTCATCTTTTCGGTCGTTTTTCAGAGGGGAAAAGGCTAGATCCCAGGGGAAATCACTATGTAGAAAGTCTAATACTGTCTAGTTTTCAGAGGGGAAAAGGCAGTTTTCACTGGGGAAATCAGTCGAAAATAGAGTTTTCAGAGGGGAAAAGAGGGGGATTTTGAAAAAAAATGAAAAAAATGTATTTTTTCTCTCGACAAACAGTTTTTTTCCATCTTAGACTTAGGTCACAAGACGTAAGTCATTTTATTTTTTTAAAGCAAATGCCTTAACAAAACCCTTAACGGAGGAAATTACAATGGCAAAGAAAACAGCTAAAAAACCAGCTAAGAAAGCAGCTCCAAAAAAAGCAGCTCCAAAAAAAGCAACAGCTAAGAAAGCAGCTCCAAAAAAAGCAGCTTCTAAGCGTAAACCAAACGCAGCTTTCATGAAAGCTTTAACTCCATCTACTTCTTTATCAGCAGTAGTAGGCGCAACTCCACTTGCACGTACTGAAGTTGTTAAAAAATTATGGGCTTACATCAAAAAGAACGGTCTTCAAGATTCTAAAAACAAACGTAACATCAATGCTGATGACAAATTAATGCCAATTTTTGGTAAAAAACAAGTTTCTATGTTCGAAATGACAAAACTTGTTTCTAAGCACCTTAAGTAATTATTTACTTACAAGTGACATAAAAAGGGGCTAGCTTCGGCTAGCCTTTTTTGTTTTCTAGATTATCTATCGATTTTAAGTTATAGTCCTACACATGTCGAACTCTCGAAAACAACCTCCTTTAACTAAGGACGAAATCATTAAAATGCGCAAGGCCTGCAACATGGCTGCGAAAGTCCTTAATCACACAGCCAAGTTTGCCAAAGCTGGAATTACAACCGAAGAATTGGATCAAATTGCGGATGACTTCACAAAATCGATTGGTGGAACATCGGCGTGTATTGGTTATCACGGATATCCCAAAGCCACTTGTATTTCTGTCAACGAAGTTGTTTGTCATGGTTTGCCTGGCGCTTACAAAATTAAAGAAGGCGACATCTTAAATATTGATGTCACTGTTTTCAAAGATGGTTTCTTTGGTGATACTTCTAAAACTGTGATGGTTGGAAAAGTCACTAAAAACGCATCAGATATCGTCGATGCGGCTTATCAGGCCATGATGACAGGAATTCAGGCGATTACGCCCAATGGATACACGGGCGACATTGGATTTGAGACGAACAAATATGTCACTCGTCGCGGTTATTCCACAGTCAAAGAAATCGGTGGGCATGGTATTGGACGTGTTTTTCACGGGGATCCTTTTGTTCCGGCTTTTGGTAAAAAAGGAAAAGGTGAAAAAATCATTCCTTGGACATGTTTTACTGTCGAGCCGATGGTCAACGAAGGCACGGATGAATTTGTCGAAATGTCGATTCCTAATTCCGACATCAAATATTATATTACAGCTGATAAAAAATTATCGGCCCAGTTTGAACATACAGTTTTAATTACAGATACAGGTTACGAAATTTTAACTTTGGATGAATAATTCCAATTACGAAAGTGAACTTTTAAGGAGTTTATGAGAACACAAACAACAAGCGAGAAGAAAATGGCAAAAACAGCAAAAATGAAGTCAGCAAAAGCCGCTTCAAATAAAAACTTAGCATTAAAAAGAGATTATGCAGTTTGCAAAGAAGCTATGGAAAATCCAGCGATCTTTGAAAAGTTAGCGCGTTGGGGACGAGAAGAAATTAAAATTGCAGAAAAAGAAATGCCAGGTTTGATGGCGTTACGTAAAGAATACGGAAAGCAGCAGCCGCTGAAAGGCGCTCGTATCGCTGGTTGTTTACATATGACGATCCAGACAGCTGTTTTGATTGAAACACTGACTCACTTGGGTGCTGAAATTCGTTGGTCATCTTGTAATATTTTTTCAACACAAGATCACGCGGCCGTCGCGATCGCAGCTGCGGGTATCCCAGTTTTTGCTTGGAAAGGCGAAACAGAAGAAGAATTCAACTGGTGTATTGAACAAACAATCACAGGTTGGGGACCTCAGGGTTACAATTTGATTTTGGACGACGGCGGCGACTTAACAAACATGATGCACACTCCAAAATTTGCTCCAATGCTTAAGAAAATCATCGGTCTTTCAGAAGAAACAACAACCGGTGTTCATAATCTGGAAGTGATGTTAAAAAATAAAAAATTAAAAATTCCTGCAATCAACGTAAATGATTCAGTGACTAAGTCTAAATTTGATAACTTATATGGTTGCCGTGAATCTTTAGCTGACGGTATCAAGCGTGCGACAGATGTGATGGTCGCTGGTAAAGTGGTTGTTGTTGCTGGTTACGGCGATGTGGGTAAGGGCTCTGCGCATTCAATGCGTGGTTTAGGTGCGCGTGTGTTGGTTACTGAAATCGATCCAATTTGTGCTTTACAAGCTGCTATGGAAGGTTTCCAAGTTGTCACAATGGACGAAGCCGCTTCAATGGCAGATATTTTCGTAACAGCTACGGGTTGCTGCGATATCATCACTGAAAAGCACTTTGCGAAAATGAAAGACAACGCGATCGTTTGTAACATTGGTCACTTTGATATCGAAATCGATATGGCTTGGTTAAACAAAAATTCTAAAATCCGCGAAGTAAAACCGCAAGTGGATGTTCATACATTGAAAAATGGCAAAGAAATCGTTGTTCTTGCTAAAGGTCGCTTAGTGAATTTAGGTTGTGGAACAGGTCATCCGTCATTTGTTATGAGTAATTCATTTACAAATCAGGTTTTAGCGCAAATCGAACTTTACACGAATCGTGATAAGTATTCAGATATCGCTATTTATCGTTTACCTAAACACCTTGACGAAAAAGTGGCAGCTCTTCACTTAGAGCAATTGGGTGTTAAGTTGACAAAACTAACAACTAAGCAAGCTAAGTATTTACACACAGATGTTCAAGGTCCATTTAAGCCTGAACATTACAGATACTAATTTGAATTGAAACTAAAATTCAGATAATAAAAAAGCCACCTGAAAAGGTGGCTTTTTTATTGGAATCAAATTTACTTTTGTTCTTTGCAGAAATTGAAAAACGATTTCAGTTCTGGGAACGTTTTTAGATAGTCCGTATTTCTTTTGCGATCATTTTTTTCTAAATAATCAATCAGATCCAATCTGGCCACACATAAATTTTTATTTTGATTATGTTGAACTGTCGTAATCATATTTTGCAGAAAATCCGCATATCTGGACCAGCTATTGGCGCTGTCGATAAAGCCAATGGCTTTCAGTTTTACGACAGCCTGATGGATATATTCAATCACTTCTAAAAACGGCTGCAGATCGGATGGGCGCAAAATATAAGGAGACATTTTTTCAGGTTTCGCGACGATGTTCTGACAAAGGTTAATGGGGGTGTTGAATTTTATTTGGTAATCAAAAATTTTCTCAATAAGCCCCTTTAGGCTGGGGCCGATTAATACATTCACTGTGGGTGATATGCCGATGTTGACGGGTAATTTCATAGATAAAAGTTCTTCAAAATTTTTCATCCATTGTTGATGACTAAGACCGTTGCGAATATAGTCGCCTTGCTCGTTCAGACCATCGACGGAAACATCGATACAAAAAGTATGTCCTGCTAGTGAGGCCTTTTGAAATGTTTTGAAGACAGTGTCTTTTTTTGAATCTGAATAATTAAAATTTGTGTTGATCGAAAGCGTTAGTTTTTTATTTTTTTGATCCAGGGTTTTGATGATTCGATCCAAAAATCGTTCAAAATGAGGAGACAAAGTCGGTTCTCCGCCTGTGAATCCGATATGCTCTAGGTGAACACATGTAGACTCAAACCAGTTCCAAAATTCAGTTTCGAATTGATCGGGAACAGTGGGCTTCAAGTCTTTTTTTTGTGAATCCGAAAGCTCGTTGAATTGAACGTTTTCCTGACTCCATGAAGTGCTTAGCCCGTAATAGCAATAGGCACATTTCAAATCACACACATTTGAAAGAAACAAAACTAATGAAGTTGGTTTATAACTGTAAGAAAGTTTTTGTATTAATGGATGATCAGAGTGTTGGGTGTCTGCGTTCGAGACATTTTTAAAATAATCAATGATCTCGTTGCGTGTATTCAAGTATTCATTTTTACGAAAGCTTTTAGATCCGGATTTTTCAATGACCCAGCATTCGTCACAAGTGGAATGTTTTTTGCCGATTAACATTTCTTGGCGACGTTCTAATAAATTGGGGTGGTTTAAAAAAACATCCGATCCATGTGATTGAAGGTCAGCGTCAGTGATTTTGATAGCAGGATAAGTTCGACAGCAAGTTCTGATTTCGGCTCGATTGAATTGAATAACAACTTGTTCCCAACGATAACGACAAATCGAATCTGCTTTAATTTTATTACTGTTGGTCAGCCAATTTACAAAGCTCATAAAACTCACGATATTCTGGAAATGTTTCAAGAAATTGAACAGATCTGTTTTTTTCGTAATCGTTCACCCATTGATAGAACTGAGCTCTTTCTTTTGCGACTGATTTGATGTCTTTTTGTTTGTTAGAAATCGATTGCGCGAGATTCAATAAGAAATAGCTGTAACTTTCCCAGTTGAAATTTTTATAACGATCCGTTTGGCTTTCAAACTCGGGGCGAATTCTTTTTTTAACGATAGCTGCGGCTTTGCGTAGGTCTTCGGCCATATCTTCAGTTCCAATCAAAGGTGACATATAACTGGGGAAACTAATGATGTTTGTTTTTAAATAAACAGGAGTATTGTATTGATCTCGAATATCTGCGATTTTATTAAAAAAATCGGCGGCGGTTTTCAGGCTGAGGATGTTTAATGCGCCCTGAATTCCAAGTGTAAAGTGATTCAAATTTCTAGAAAGAATTGTATGAACGTTGCGTTCCCAATTTTCCCATTTCAGTCCATAGCGTATAAACTCAGATCTTGGGCCGAAGGTTTCTTGGCTGGCATCGATGTCGACATTAAAATAATTTGTCATGTCGGCGATGGTATTTACAAATTTTTCAAACTGTTCTGGTGAAGCGTTGAAATTGCTGACTGTCACCAAAGACAATTGTCTGCGCACTTGATATTGGTAAGCTTTTTTAATTCCCTCTAAAAATCGATAATACTGTGGATTGATTGTTGGCTCTCCACCTATAAAGTTTAAATGGACGATTCCGTCTTTGACTTGATCAAACCATTGCCAAAAATATTTTTCGAAATTTTCTGATTTAACAGGAGTTTCTTTTTTAAGATCTTCTAAACTGATTTTATTCAGTTTGACATCCTCGCTGGCCCAGCTGCTGCTGAAAGATCGATTGCAGTACATGCATTTCAGATCACACAAATTACTGAGTTCGATATCCATCATCCAGGGACGAAAGGAAGTTGTGGGTATTTGCTTTGTGTCTTGACTGGTTAAAAAATTGAATTGTTCTTTGCTGTTGAAATTCTCTCGTGGACTTGGAACTTGATCGGATTCCAGTAGCCAACAAGTGTTGCATTCAGGATGTTTGATTCCTTTCAACATTTCAGAACGTCGTTCTTGGTGGTTGGGATGATTTAGGAAAATCTGATCTTTGTATTTTTCGACTTCTTCAGCACTGACTTTCATCATAGGAGTTCGACAGCATTGTCGAACAGCTTGTTGACCAAAATTCACGATTGGATAAACCCAGCGCAGGCGACAAAGTGCAGGATTTTTAATGATATCTTCGTTTGAATACTCAACCGGTTTGATCTTGGCCTTAAAAATATTAAACATTCTTTAGAGAATCTTTCATTTGATCAAGGTAGTAACGTAGTTCGCCGATGCTTTCTCGAATGTCGTCCAAGGCACGGTGTGAGTTTTGTTTTTTATAAACTTTTTCAAATTTGGAATTCATCACAATTTTCCATGAACTGACATCCAGCATGCGATAGTGCAGGCGATCAGCAATTTTCGGGAAATAGCGATCGATAAATAATCGATCTTGCGCAATGGAATTGCCGGCTAATATAGGACGGTATTTTTTTTCGTTACGCCAATTAGGAAAATGTTTATCGATCATGTCGCAAATTTTCAGTTCGACAGCATCAGGCTCCATACCATTCGGAATTTTTGCGATCAGTCCGGATTTGCCGTGGTGTTCTTTGTTCCAGGCGTCCATATTGTCGATATAGCTTTGCGGTTGTTTAATGACTGTTTCAAAGCTTTCGTATTCTTTGAAATTCAGATCAGTGACGATGCAGGCCACTTCGATGACGACCTCTTTGTTGACATCTAGGCCGGACATTTCCATATCCAGCCATAATAATTTTTCAACTTTTTCAAATTTTGCTACAGGCGCTTGTCCAGTCATTTTCCGCTCGGCGAATTATTTTTTAGTCGTAGGTTCTAAAGTGATTTTATAATCTTCGCCAGCGGATTGAATCGCTTTTTCGATTTCTTTGGTATCCACAGCGGCGTTGTTTTTACCTTCGACGATGACAGTTCCGATTTGTTTTTTCATGTCGACAGAAACTTCACACTTAGAAAGTTTTTCACCAATTTTTTTATCGTCACAAACAGCTTTTGTGACCATTTTTTTACATCCACCACAGTGCATGCCTTCCACTTTGAAAGTAGCTGTTTCGGCCTGAGCGATTGCTGATAAAAAAGTTAAAATAATGATAGAAAGTTTCATTTTTAATCTCCCTGTTTTATATTTAAACATGCTATCTTGAAAATCCGTCGTCGTCGATACCCATAATGCACTTATTTTAGGCATAGCCAGAAAAAGTCTTGAATTAATTCGGAAAATCTCTATATTCAATTCCACAGAATTTTTTAATTATTCACTCGGAGTGGTAGTTAAGTTGGTTATAACGTCCGCCTGTCACGCGGAAGGCCGCGGGTTCGAGTCCCGTTCACTCCGCCATTTTTTCCTTATATAATTTCAGATAGTTAGATACGATTTTTCAGTAAACATTCGATAAATCCAGTGTTCGTGAGGTCTAGATGAATTCAATCATTCAAAACAAGTTTCTTTTATCTTTTGTTACGAATAAATCGGGTGACCAAGTTTTTATTCATGCAGATAAAAATGGAATAGATCTTTTAATTAAAGAATTAACTTTTCTTAAGGAAAAATTAGAAAATAATGAATGTGATCATTCTCATTTAATTTCGCCAGAGTGGGGTGGGAATGAGCTAACGACTTCAAAGCTGTTAGACCAAGTCGATGAAGATACAACTGTTCACGAAGTTAAAATTTATGGTTGGAATGATGAATGGAAGCGAAAGCACAAATTAAGTGATTAACAGATTAATTATGGTGATCTAAACTTCGTATCTTAATTTTTTGATGCCGGGTTCTTCGGTCGCGACTTCGATGACTTTGATGTCTTTCATTTCTTTGACTTTATCTGAATCGGTATAAGAAATTTTATAAATCACTTCTGTAATGCCACACTGAAATAGTAATCGCATACACACCACGCACGGTGAATGTGTGCAGACAACGGTGCAATCATCCATCGAAATTCCGTGCCGAGCGCAGTTGGCAATCAGATTTTGTTCGGCGTGGACCATGTATGGGTATTTATCGGGGCGTGTGTTGGGTAATTCGGTATCTTTGGCACCACGAACAAAACCATTAAAGCCCGTCGCAAGAATAGCCCCTGTTTTATTAGATACAAGCAGGGCTCCGACATGTGTTTCAGCGTCGTGCGATCGTTCAGCCACAACTTCGGCCAGATTCATTAAATTAGCTATTTTAGATGGTCTCATGGATCTATATGAAAGAGACCTCGGTTTTTTGTCAAAATATTTGTGAACAGATTCGCTGAATCGGCGATGGATTTAATGAAATATCGATCTAGCAGTCGTTGTCTGTTATTTGCGCACAAAAAACAGATCAGAACTTAGCTCATTTTTGGATCTGATCTGTTTTAATTTTATAATTTTTTACTTTTAGCGTAAAGCGCGTCGCAGTATTTTTCCAACGTTTGTTTTTGGAAGCTCTGTTTTGAATTCGACGTGTTTAGGAACTTTATAAGCTGTTAAATGCTTGCGGCTGTATTCGATGATTTCCTCTGCAGTTAAAGCAGGATCTTTTTTTACAACAAAAACTTTAACGGCTTCGGTTGATTTTTCATCCGCAACACCAATCGCTGCGACTTCCAGAACTCCAGGGTGAAGTGCAATCACGGATTCAACTTCATTCGGGTAAACATTAAATCCAGAAACTAAAATCATATCTTTTTTGCGATCGACAACATAAACATAGCCTTCGTGATCAATGTAACCTAAATCGCCTGTCAGCAGAAAACCATCTGTTAATAAAACTTTTTCTGTTTCATCGGGACGATTCCAATATCCCTTCATGACCTGAGGACCACGAATGCAAATTTCTCCGATTTCAGTGGGACTCAGATATTGGCCATTCTCGTTGCGAATCGCAATTTCTGTGGATGGAAGTGGCAATCCAATCGACCCATTGTATTCTTGAAGATTTAAAGG
>Ga0255180_1000124_pt1 | contig 36235 bp, 35 predicted proteins | sample Atl_Colum_RepB_8_FD_189933 | JGI IMG/M metagenome (GOLD analysis project Ga0255180, IMG submission 189933) | Freshwater microbial communities from Altamaha River, Georgia, United States - Atl_Colum_RepB_8d | ecosystem: Environmental > Aquatic > Freshwater > River | place: USA: Georgia... | reverse complement strand
TCTTTTTCTTAGCCATGATTTACCTCTTTATAAAAATAACTGATAGACCGAGGATATCGACAAAAAAATACAAGCGCAAGAGTCTAGAAAACTCTTGCGCCATGTCTTTGAATTTAAATTTTAATTACAGGTGAAAGTAATCTTCTAAGATCCGAGCAAATGCGGCAGGGACTCCGGTTGAAATGAATATTCCAGGAGGGAATCCATTTTTAGCAGTGACGTATGTTAAGTATCCAAAAGTGCGAGTTTTGTCTTGGTTCTTCAAAGGTAAAGTGAAGTTAAATGGGATGGGTAATGCTGAATTTGAAGGCAAGGTTGCAAAAAGGCCCAATGCATTGATTCCAATATAAAGATGAATCTGTGTGTTGTTGGCAGGAAAATTTAAAGACAAACCGGGTAGTTCGCCTTGGCCCGCAGGCATAGCCGGAAGTGGATCGCCATTAGGTAAGCGCGCTGGATCGCCGAAAGCTAAACCTTTGATCACATATTTAACAGGCACACGAACGGCAATTTTCATTTTTCCAGTCGCATCGAAAATGGGTCCAAAAGTAATATCTGGATATTTCGCAAAAGAGCCACTCGGTGTAAACATCATACCAGATGGAAGTGGGACCATGATGATAAATTCACCACGAATTTTATCAAAGTCAAAAGCCAATGTTCCGCCCAAGCCAGACTGATTGTTGCTGTCTTCGACGGTGCTCTTCATTTGAACTTGTTCAATCGATGCGCCCGGAGTTGTCGTATTATCAGTGCCTTGACCAGATTGTGCTTGATCTGACGAAGACCCCGATGTGGATGATTGCGTTTGAAATCCTTTGGGAGCGCAACTGGCAAAAGCCAAGATCAATGTTGCCGTTAAGATTGTTTTTTGAAAGTGATTTTGTTTCATATAAACCTCTTTAAAATTTCTACATACAGACTTTCGGACGATCGTCGAGGTCACTTTAATCAGGATAATAATGAAAAAAAAATCGACACTTTAGGCAAAAAAAAAGGCTCTCTTTCGAAAGCCTTTTTTAATTCGCATTTTAAAATTTGAATTAACCGATCAGTTTTAAAGCCAATTGTCCATTTTGGTTAGCTTGCGCTAATGTAGCAGTCCCTGCTTGCAATAAAACTTGATTTCTTGCCATCTCAGAAGTTGATTGAGCCACATCTGTATCGCGGATACGTGAGTTAGCTGCAGCTAAGTTTTCTTCTGTTACTGCTAAAGTATCTGAAGTAGAAAGAAGTCTGTTTTGCAAAGCACCTAAATTGGCGCGCATTCCGTTAATTTGTGTTTGAGCATCATCAAGGGCGTTTAACGCCATTTTTGATGTTTCTTTTGATAACAAGTCAACATCTGTTAAAGCCAAAGCATCTAATGTGGCAATGTTCGATGAAGAATCGAATTCGATTTTATCATCTTCTGTGGCATTCAAACCAATTTGGAAATCAAAAAGTGGTGTTGATCCATCTAAAAGCTTTGTCGAGTTCCAAGCCGTTGTTTGTGCGATACGCTGTAATTCGGCCTTTAACTGCTGAGCTTCTTTATCGATCATATCACGCTCTTTAACTCCGACAGTATCAGAAGCAGATTGAATAGCTAATTCTCTGATACGTGTAATAATATTTGTAGTTTCTGACAAACCACCCTCAGCTGTTTGAACTAAAGAAACACCGTCATTCGCATTACGACGTGCTTGAACTGATGATCTGATTTGTGATTTCATTGTTTCTGAAATCGCGAGGCCGGCTGCGTCGTCTGCAGATCTGTTGATTCTGCTACCGCTGGCTAACTGCGCAGAAGATTTTTCAACCATTCTTTGGCTGTTAACTAAATTTCTTTGTGCATTGATCGCTGACATGTTTGTAGTAACTCTCATTCCCATTGTAAACTCCGTTTAATTTTTTTAATTTGTATTTAAATTCATATTCAACTCCCTTTGTGTTTCATTCACTGCAACCGTGCTGTGAACATATTAATTTGGCTTATTAAATTCTTCCTTAAGTGATGACTATTCATCAGTCATCGTATTTTAATCTTCCGTAAAATTCTTCCTTGAAGCCCCCCTTCAATGTTAATGAGAGTAGAGAAATTATTTTTTCTACTCTGTCAGACGTCCTGCCTGATTAGTTTTCTGTACACGTCACAGATCGGAGTTGCTGGCGGATTCTTGACAGGACGAGAGAATAGATTTTTATTTTTTTTCAGAGGAGAATATTGTCTTTGATCGAGTTTTTACGAGTGAAAATAGTGACAAAGATCAAGTCGTGGTGATCTTAATCCAGTCGAGTCTATGTCAAAATTAAGAGGACAAAGTGAATTAATCGATTTCAATAAATCGGCACAGCGCCATTTTTCCTGATACTTCGTAAGAGTGAAGTTGATTTCGTTTCAGATGAGGCTCTGTTTGATATCCCAGAGTGCAAGTCTCGTTTTTCGAAGAAAAATGTGAACAGTCTTCACAAGAGTAAGGGAGCTTGTAATAATTAAAATCACGAGGGTGAATAACGTCTTTTTTAATGGAAGGACGAATTTTTTTTCCAGCACTTGGGTTTTTACTTTTAGTTTGATTCACGGCTTAAATAAACATTTTTTAAGCAGGTTGACAAATACTATTTTGAACTCATGTTGAAGGTAAGATGTAGGGTGACCTAAGGGGATTATATATGAATGACCATATTCAAAAGATGACTAAAAAAAGCCAAGAAGCTATGCAAGCAGCGGCGCGACTGGCGGAAGTTAAAAAGAACTCAAGTGTTGAACCAGAACATTTGCTATTGGAAGTTGTCGAACAAGCCGATGGAATCGTGCCGCGCGTTTTGCAGGAATTAAAAATAAAGCCAGCGACATTGGTTACTGAATTAAATCGAATGGTGCAAAATTTACCCACTTTATCAACTGCACCGGCTCAGCTATATGCAGGTTCGAGATTGCAAAAAATATTTAAAGCCGCTGAAACTGAAGCCGCAAAAATGAAAGACGAATATATTTCGACTGAGCATTTTTTCTTGGCAGCGCTAAAAAGCGATGATTCATCTTTGGTTCAGTTATTCAAAAAATCGGGTGTGGCTCTGGCTGGTTTTGAAAAATCTTTGAAATCTTTGCGCGGAAATCAAACCATTCAAACGGATGAACCTGAAGGCACATTTGATTCACTTAAAAAGTATGGACGTGATTTAACCGAATTGGCCGCCGAAGGGAAATTAGATCCTGTGATCGGTCGTGACGAAGAAATCCGCCGCGTGATTCAGGTTTTAACTCGTCGAACCAAAAACAATCCGGTTTTGATCGGTGAGCCAGGCGTTGGTAAGACAGCGATAGCAGAAGGACTGGCTTTAAGAATTATTAAAAAAGACGTACCAGATCATTTACTGGGTAAAAAACTGATTTCTTTAGATATGGGGGCTTTGATCGCCGGTGCCAAATACCGTGGCGAATTCGAAGACCGCCTTAAAGCTGTGATCAAAGAAGTCACATCTGCCCATGGCGAAATTATTTTATTTATTGATGAATTGCACACGCTTGTCGGTGCGGGTAAAAGCGATGGCGCAATGGACGCAGGACAATTGTTAAAACCAGCGTTAGCGCGCGGTGAATTGCGTTGTATTGGCGCTACGACATTGGATGAATACCAAAAGTACATTGAAAAAGATGCCGCTCTCGAGCGCCGTTTTCAAACAGTGCTTGTGGATGAGCCCACTGTGGAAGAAACGATTACAATTTTACGTGGCCTTAAGGAAAAGTACGAAGTCCATCATGCGGTCCAAATTACGGACGGAGCCCTTATTGCTGCGGCCAAATTATCCCATCGATATATCACCAATCGATTTTTACCAGATAAAGCGATTGATTTAATTGATGAGGCCGCTAGTAAATTAGGAATTGAAAATCGCAGCGTTCCAGAGGAAGTCGATGAGCTTGAAAGAAAAATACTGAGTTTGAAAATTGAACAGCAGGCTTTAAAAAAAGAAACCGACTCTAAATCGATCGAGCGAGCGGATTTGATCAACAAAGAATTGTCGGGTTTAACAGAAAAAGCTTTTGCTCTGAGAAAAAAATGGGAACAAGAACGTAACCAAATTGATCATATCAAAAATCTGAAAGCAGAAATTGATGTGATTAAAAATGATATTGCGAAAGCTGAACGTGATGCGCAGTTCGAAAAAGCGGCGCAATTAAAATACGGTCGTTTACCAGAAAAAGAAAAAGAGATTAAAAACTTAGAAGAAATTTTAAAAAATAAAAACGAAGCTTTACTCAAAGAAAAAGTCGATGCCGAAGATATTGCCGATGTCGTTTCCAAGTGGACGCAAATTCCAGTTAGCAAAATGCTGGAAGGCGAAACACAGAAACTTTTACGCATGGAAGAAGTTTTAAAAGAAAAAGTCATTGGCCAGGATCACGCGATGGAAATTATTTCGAATGCAGTATTGCGTTCGCGTGCTGAAATTGCAGATCCCAATCGTCCGATTGGCAGCTTTATTTTTGTAGGACCGACAGGAGTTGGTAAAACTGAAACTGTTAAAGCTTTAGCGGATTTTTTATTTGATGATTCGCAAGCCATTGTTCGCATCGATATGAGCGAGTATATGGAAAAACATTCCGTGTCGCGACTGGTGGGCGCGCCTCCGGGATATGTGGGTTATGATGAAGGTGGACAATTAACAGAAGCTGTTCGTCGTCGTCCTTATTCGGTGGTTCTCTTTGACGAGATTGAAAAAGCGCATCCAGATGTTTTCAACATTTTATTACAAATGTTGGATGAGGGACGTTTAACGGATGGCCAGGGTCGGACAGTGGACTTTAAAAATTGTGTGATTGTGATGACTTCGAATTTAGGTGCAGGATTATCCAAGGAAAAACTGAATGAAGCACTTCGTTCTTTTTTCAGACCTGAATTTTTGAACCGTATTGATGAAGTGATCGAATTTAATTCGTTGAAGCAGGAAAATATTCAAAAAATTGTTAAAATTCAATTGCAGCAAGTGTTAGCGCGTTTGAAAGAAAAAAATATTCAAGCGGTCTTTAGCGATGATCTGATTCAATACTTGGGGCAAAAGGGTTTTGATCCGGTTTATGGAGCTAGACCTTTGAAGCGGGTTATCCAAAATGAAATCTTGAATATTTTGGCTAAAGAATTGATAGCTGGAAAAATCAAGCCGGATTCAACTGTCACGATCGACTTCAAAGATCAGAAAGTTGTTGTAAACTGTAAATCGGCTTAACAGTTTGTCAGACAATCCCATTTTAGAAATGTTTTTTTCATTCAGACCTTTAGCCTAGACCAAAGTATGCCGTAAATAAGTCTAGCTAGACTTTGGGCATGGAGCTCGAAGTCTGAAGTGAGGTTTGGATGAAAAATTTTAAATTAGTCCTAAAAGCAACGACAGCCATCGCTTTGGGCGGGATGCTGATGGCGAATCAAAAGTGCGAAAAGCAACAGGCACCCCAAGCTCGGCAGCTAAAAAAGAATGTTCGCGTCGTTGGGATGCATGCCTCTAGTTTTTTAGACAATTCTGGATTCAATTTTTCTGAAGTGGCGCAAAACCAATTATCTGGTGTCTTTTTCGAAGATAACAGTTTCTTTGAGCGAAATGTGTATCCCAATAATATCATGCGATCGACGACATCAGGTGTTTTTCAGAAAACAGTTGTCAGTGATCAGTCGCAAGTCCAATTAAAACAATGGTTTCCGCAAATGAAATCAACAGATGTTCAATTGACTAAGGACTCCGCTTGCTTGATTTCTCGTCCTCAGCATTATTTGTATGGAAAAATCAACTCACTTGAAGCTTATTCAGGTGCTTCGTTGCAATTCGGTTTTAATCAATCGATGGTTCAAGTTCCGATTTCTGGTAATATTAAATTAGACAAAATGCGCATGGATTTAAGTATGCATGCCTTTGATCCTTGGACTCAACAAAACATGGCCAGCGTGAATGTGGAATCTTTCAAAAAAGATTACGCGGTGGGTTTTGGAATTGATTTAGGTATCATTCATATCGGCCCACAATTTTATCGCACAACAGGTATGGCCGAAGTCACTTTGAACGGTTTAAAAAATGCCGTTAAGGGTATCGCTGATAAATTGAAAGCTTTGCAGCGTCAGGAATGGCAAACACGCGTGATGGTCAGTCGAGACAATTATGTGGTTATCGTTGGTGGTGCAGAATTAGGACTTAAAAAAGGTGATCAATTAAAAGTTGAAAATGAAGTTCATGATTGGATTGGAGAGCCTTGTGGTGACTCTTCGGTTTTATCGGGTTCGACAAGTGTGACGCATGAACCGTGGATTGTTGAAATCGAAGATGCGGGTAATTTAATGTCAAAAGCCAAGGTCTTAAACGTCGACGAGAACGAAACAATTGAGGTGGGTGCGTTAGTTCGAGTTCACAAGTTTGTCGAAGAAGCCGCTGCTGCCAAGCCAGCCAAATAAATCTAGACCCACTGATCCGAACTGTAAAATCAAGTACTAGAAAAGGTTTAACTGTGTTAAACCTTTTCTATGTTTTCTGGAATTATAGAATCAAAATCAAAAATTATTCGCTTTGAAAAATCGGAATCTGTTTTACGAATTTGGGTTCAACGTCCCGCGCAATTTGATGACATCAAAATTGGTGACAGTATCTGTACCAATGGAGTTTGTTTGACGGTGGAAAAATTTGATTCCCAGGAAATTCAATTCTGCCTTGGCCAAGAAACTCTACATATTTTGCAAAACAACCTGACTCACTGGTTGTCTTATGGGGTTAACCTCGAGCGCTCGCTGAAGTTTGGGGATCGAGTTCATGGTCATTTAGTGACAGGCCATGTCGATAGCATAGCCCAAGTTGTTCGAGCAGAGGCTGATGGGGAGTGCTGGCAGTTACAGATTCAACTGCCAATTGAACACTCAAAATTTGTCTGGAAAAAGGGCTCTATTTGCATTTCTGGAGTCAGTTTGACGGTAAATGAAGCACAAAGCGGTCTGGTTTCAGTTTGCCTGATACCAGAGACCATGGCGGCGACCAATTTAATCCATTTTTCAGTCGGGGATTCAATCACTTTCGAGACAGATTACTTGGCTAAGTCCTATATTTATTCTAGAAGTAATGGTGCTTAGTTAGGACGGTCTATGATCAGCTCAGTTCAAGAACTTATCCAAGATTTTAAACAAGGAAAATTTATCATTCTTGTCGACGATGAGGATCGCGAAAACGAAGGCGATTTGGTGTTAGCGGCTGATTTTGTCACCGAAGAAGCCGTTAATTTTTTGGCTAAAGAAGCGCGTGGGCTGATTTGTTTAACTCTGACTGCTGAAAAAATTCAAGAATTAGAATTACCAATGATGCGCTCTGAAAAACATCGTTCAGGTCCCACAGAAACCGCATTTACTTACAGCATCGAAGCCAGTTCAGGAATCACAACGGGTATTTCAGCGGCCGATCGTGCACATACGATTAAAGTGGCATCCCGTTCAACTTCGAAAGCCAAGGATGTGATTGTTCCAGGGCATGTTTTTCCTCTGAAGGCGAATGCAAAAGGCGTTTTGGGCAGACAAGGTCATACGGAGGCCAGTGTTGATTATGCTCAGTTGGCAGGATTAACACCCGCCGCAGTCATTTGCGAGCTCATTAATGATGACGGCACGATGTCTCGCTTACCTCAATTGTTAGAATTTTCAAGAAAATTTGGAATTAAAATTGGAACTATTGCAGATCTAGTTCAGTACAGGAAAGAACATGGCTAAAGCTCAAAAATCAAAGCAAAAAAAAATCAATAAAAAATCAAATCGATTAAAAATAGGGGTTGTGACTTCTCGTTTTAACGAAGAAGTGACAGATCCTTTAGAACAAGGGACTTTGCAATTCTTAGAAAATTGCGGAGTCGAGGTTTTTGCGGTTCGAGTTCCAGGAGCTGTCGAGATCCCTTTAGCGGCTCAGGCTTTGTTAGAATATCAAAAAGTAGACGGTGTTGTGACTTTGGGAGCAGTTATTCGCGGTGAAACAACCCATTACGAAGAAGTTTGTCGCTCTGTCGAGAGAAATTGCTCAAGACTTATGCTGGATTATAAAAAACCAATTGGTTTTGGTGTCTTAACGGTCGAAAACGAAGAGCAAGCTTTTGATAGGGTTGGTGGAGAGCACGGGCACAAGGGCGTTGACGCTGCGAGGGCAGTGATCGAGATGATTGGACTTCTGTCAGAAATCAAGAAAAAATAATTAGATGTCAAAAGCTGATCGTCAGCAGGAAAAAACTACTTTAGAAATTTCTAAACGTAAAAGGGAAGTCGTCTATATTTTCCTTTTATCGATCTTATTGGCGATCTTGGTTGGCGTTGAAATTTATGTATTTCGTTCTGGCCAAAATTTACCTGCACCTTATGTTATTTATTTCATCGGTTTAGTTAATTTTAATCTTGTCCTTATTTTATTTCTTTTATTTTTAATTTTCAGAAACGTCGTTAAAGTTTTTCTTGAACGTCGCGGAAAAATTTTTGGTTCCAGTTTAAAATCAAAACTGACGGTCGCTTTTGCGACATTCTCGACAATTCCGACTTTGCTCGTTTTAGTTATCTCGGTTTTTTATTTGAATAGCAGTTTTGAAAAGTGGTTTTCAGGTCGCATGGTGGGGTTACTGAAAAACGCTTCCGAAGTGATTGAATCCTTTATTGTTCACGAAAAAAGAAATGGTTACGAGTACGCTGACACTATTGCAGACAGAGTTCTTCATGCCAACCCCGCTGATATTGCATCCGTATTAAAGTCAGCGCGCGAAAATTACAAATTAGATGCTGTCGAGTTTTACCCAGATATTTTATCGCAAAGAGTTTTGTTCCAAGATTATTCGATCATTTCGACAACCATTCCCAAAGTGAACCTCGATTTTTTGCAAAAAGGTGTTTTATATCAATCCAAAGCCAGTTTGATTCATTTGTTTTCAGGGGCCCACTTGTTGCGCTTAATGGTTCCTGTTGTCAAATCCAATAACCAAGTATTAGGTGTTGTGATAGTTACCAAACAGTTGAATTTATCACCTGGATCCAAATTGGATGATATCGTTGGTGCTTACCAAGAATTTCAAAGCAATTTGTTCATCGAGTATCCGCTGAAATCCATGTATTTCATCATGCTGGTTGTCATGTCGCTAGTGACTTTGTTCGGTGCGGTTTGGTTTGGATTCCATTTAGCGAAGCAGTTATCTGTTCCGTTGGTTCAATTGGGTCGAGCCACCAAAAAAGTCGCTGGTGGTGATTATTCATTGGTTGAAATTCAATCCGGCAGCGAAGAAATCAACAGTTTGATTGGAAACTTTAATCAGATGATCACAAATCTTTCAACATCTGAATTAGAACTGCAACAAACACTGAAAAACTTAAATCAATATACCAAATACGTTGAAATTGTTTTGGCAAATGTGAATGCGGGCGTTTTATCCGTTGATATGAACGGACATGTGACGACCATGAATCGCCGTGCGGGTGAGTTGTTAATGGTGGATCCTGTTCAATCTGTGGGACGACATGTTCGCCAATCAATGAGCGAAGACAATTATCAAATTTTTGCTAATTTTGTTAAATTGATGCAAGAAAATAAATTGTCTTCATTGCAAAAAGAAATCCGTGTTGAAATTAATAAAGAACCCATTCCAATGTCAGTGCATATTTCAATATTACGGAATGAGCTACAGGAAGAAATCGGACGTATCATGGTTTTCGATGATATGACGATGATTATGAACGCGCAGCGTGCGGCGGCTTGGTCGGAAGTGGCTCGTCGAATTGCCCATGAAATTAAAAACCCACTGACCCCGATTCGGTTAGCCGCCGAACGATTATCACGCAAATATGGCCAACAAATTTCGGATCAAGCTTTTAATGATTCCATACAAATGATCGTGTCCCAGGTCGATGATATGCGAAATTTGGTGAATGAATTCAGTCAGTTCGCTCGAATGCCGCAGTTAAAGCCCGTGCCAGGTCAGTTGAATCAGGTTCTATCCGATGTGGCTAAAATCTACAAAGACAACCATGGTGAAGTAAATTTTGTTTTTGAATTGGATGCTGTTTTGCCAGAATTTAAATTTGATCCATCACAAATGAAACGAGTATTCACAAATTTGATTGATAATGCTGTTGCCGCTGTCGAGAAAACTGAAAAACCGACTGTAACGATTAAAACGGAATACAGTGAACAACACCGTATTGTTAAAATTTCCATCGCGGATAATGGAATCGGAATTCCACAGCGCGACCGCACTCGAGTATTTGAACCGTATTACTCCACCAAAGAAAAAGGCACAGGATTGGGGTTACCCATTGTAAAAAGCATTATCGAAGATCACAGTGGTGTGATTCGTGCGCTGGCAAATGAGCCTAATGGAACTAAAATGTATATTGAATTACCAATGAGTATTTAACTGATTAAGGAACAAGGAAGAAACATGGCAACGTTACATGAGTCTAAATTAAAAACGAAAATCCTAATTATTGATGACGAAGCGCCGATTCGTCAGATTTTAGCGGAAAGCCTCAAGGACGAAGGATTTGAAGTCCTGGCGGCACCAGACGGTCCAACAGGTTTACAGGTTCTATCTGAATTTCAACCTCATATCTGTTTTTTGGATATTTGGATGCCTAAGATGGATGGTATTGAAGTTTTAACAAAAGCTGTTCCGATGTTTCCTGAGGTGAATTTCATTATGATTTCTGGTCATGGTACTATTGAAACAGCGGTCAAGGCGACTAAAATTGGAGCTTGGGATTTTATCGAGAAGCCTTTGTCTTTGGATAAAGTCAGCTTGGTGATTGAACACGTTTTGAAATTTCGTGCCGAGAAAGAAGAAAAACAGGCATTGCTCAATAAATTACGCACAAACATTGCTTTAGTGGGCGAATCGAAATCCTTACAAAAAGTTCGCGAACAAATTACCAGCGTGGCAAAAACGGGCCATCCGGTTTTAGTAACTGGTGAAGTGGGTTCAGGCCGCGAATTGGTTTGCCAAAATATTCACTACATGAGTTCACGCGCCAGTCGTACATTAGCCGAAACAAATTGCGCAACGTTACCGCAAGATTTAATTGAAATTGAACTTTTCGGAATTGAGAAGGGATCATTACCCGGCATTGACAAAACTCGTAAAGGGAAAATCGAATTGATCGAGGGCGGAACATTGGCTGTCGAAGAAATTCATGAAATGCCTATGATTTTGCAGGAAAAATTAATTCAAGTCATCAAAACGCAAAAAGTGAAACGTGTGGGTAGTTCTGAAGAAATTAAGGTCAATGCGCGTTTAATTTTAACAACAACGCATGCGATTCACACTGAAAAATCCGCGCAAAAAATTCATCCTGAATTGCTTGAAATGACAAAAGAGAATGTCATTCAAGTCGATCCATTGCGTGATAGAGTCGAGGATATTTTACCATTGATCGTTCATTTCGGCGATATCGTGGCCAAACAAACGGCTTCGTTCAGAAAAACGATTTCAGAACAAGGTTTAAAAGCGATGCTTAAATATTCTTGGCCTGGAAATGTACGTGAACTTAAAAACTTTATCGAACGTGTTTATATTTTAACACCTTCAGATTATGTCGACGTTCATGATCTACGCTTTGCAGGCCTGGTTGACAAAAAAGAATCCAGCGGCGGAACAGAAGCCCACCTGGAAATGTCGACATTCCGTGAAGCACGTGCTGAATTTGAAAAAGAATATTTGGTTCGCAAAATTCAAGAAAACGGCGGTAATATTTCTAAAACTGCGGAAACAATTGGTTTAGAACGCAGTTATTTACATCGTAAAATTAAAGCTTATGGCATCGAAGTGAATTCCTAAGAAGGCAACAGGCGGAAAAGAGAAAATCTATGAATAAAAATAAAACTTCACTGAATATTACAAAATGGTCACAAACACATTTATTTACTTTGAAAGAGGCCCCATCCGATGCTGAAATTCCATCGCATAAATTGATGGTGCGTGCAGGCTTAATCCGCAAATTAGCGCCAGGTATGTACACGTTTGGCGCCATTGGTTTACGTGCCCTTAGAAAATTTGAAAATATCATCCGCGAAGAACTAGCGGCTGCAGGTTGTATCGAAATTTTAATGCCGATGGTTCACCCCCGTGAATTATGGGAAGAAACCAATCGTTGGTCAGAAATGGGTGCAGGTCTATTAAAATTCAAAAACAGAAATAATCATGAATTCTGTTTAGGTGCGACTCACGAAGAAGCCATCGTTGATTATGTTCGTGCCGATTTAAAATCTTATCGCGATTTTCCAAAAAATATTTATCAAATTCAAACGAAATACCGCGATGAAATTCGTCCGCGTTTTGGTTTAATGCGCGGTCGTGAATTCATCATGAAAGACGCATACAGTTTTGATATCGATCAAGCGGGCGCTTTAAAAGCTTATGATTCGATGTATGCGGCTTATCAAAGAATTTTTGATCGTTTAGGTTTGAATTATCGTATTGTGAAAGCAGATGCGGGCAATATTGGTGGCAGTCAGACGCATGAATTTCAATTATTGGCGGATGCAGGCGAAGATGCGCTTTTAGTCAGTGATAAAACGCAATTTGCGGCGAATATCGAAGTTTGTCCAGCGATTGACTATGAACCTCATGTTTCAGCGGATACTGAATTGAAAGTGATGGAAAAGTTTGAAACACCCAACCAAAAGACAATTGCTGATTTAGAAAAATTCACAGGTACTGCAGCAAAGAATTTGGTTAAGACAATTTTCTTTTCTGCCAACGAAGGATTGGATCCTAAAGTCAAAGATTTGAAACCATTTGTTGTGCTTTTGCGTGGCAGTGACGAAGTTAATCCAATCAAAGTTAAAAACATGCTAGGCATGACAAATCCACCGTTGATGTTAACAGACGAAGAAGTTCATCAGGTCAGTGGAGCTATGCCGGGTTCATGTGGTCCGGTTGGATTGAAAATTCCAATTTACGCAGATCATGGTTTAAAGGGCTTGAAAAATTATATCGTAGGTGCCAACCAAGATGGCTATCATTTAAAAAATGTAAACCACGATCGTGATTATCAAATTACGAAATGGGAAGACATGCGTATGGCCAAAGAAGGCGATAAATGTCCGGAATCGGATGGTCGTTTAAAATCTTTCCGTGGGATCGAAGTCGGTCACGTTTTCTATTTAGGTCAAAAGTATTCACAAAAAATGAATGGTGTGTTCTTGGATAAAAATGGAAAATCTCAGCACTATGAAATGGGTTGTTATGGGATTGGCGTGACTCGAACGGTTCAGGCTTCGATCGAACAAAGCCATGATGCTGATGGAATTATTTGGCCGCAATCGATTGCGCCTTATCACGTTCATATAGTAAATCTCGATCCGCATTTAGATGAAGTGAATGAATTTGTAGATAAAATTAGTAAGTTACTAGCCGAAAAGGATATCGAAGTTTTTATTGATGATAGAGATAGAAAAAGAGTTAGCCCTGGAGTGAAGCTTAAAGATGCAGACTTACTTGGCTTTCCTTTAAATCTAGTAGCGAGTAAAATTGCGTTAGAGACAGATCAAATCGAAGTCGTCGAGCGTAAAACAAAAACGCAACATAAGATTTCCAAAGATCAAGTTGTTGCCCAGATTGAAAAGTTATTAGTATGAGTTTAGTCAGAAACCCAATTATTTTTGCTCTGGATGTGGATTCAAAGTCCGAAGCCTTACAGCACTTTAATAAGGTTTCTGATGTTATAGGCGCTGTTAAATTAGGTCCACGATTGATTTACAAATACGGTGCCGATCTGATCAAAGAAATGTCTGAAAAAGCACCCGTATTTGTTGATAACAAATATTTTGATATTCCATCCACGATGGTTTCAGCGGTAAAGGCTTCGTTCGACGCCGGGGCGACCTTGGTGACTGTGCATGCGATGGCCGGATCAGAAGCGTTATCGGAACTGGCTCAACTCGAAGCCGAGCTCAACAAAATACGACCTTTTCGAATTTTAGCCGTGACGATTTTGACCAGTTGGACAGAATCATCGATGCCGCACAATTTGCAATCGTGGCCGGTGGATCAGCACGTCCGCAGTTTAGCTGAATTAACCTATCAGTCGGGTTTACGTGGTTTAGTTTGTTCAGGTCATGAATTGAAAAATTTAAAAGATCTGAATTTTTTCAAAGTGACTCCGGGAATTCGTTTGGCCACGGATGTGTTGGGCGATCAAAAGCGCGCGATGACTCCCAAGCAGGCCTTACAAGAGGGCGCCAGCGCCCTTGTTATCGGCCGTCCCATCTTGCAATCCTCTGACCCCCAAGCCTTCGTTCAAAATATTTTGAACGGGGTGTAGGGTATTTTAAAATTGTATTCTGTTAATTATTTGTCATCATAATTATTATGAATAAAACAGTATTTTCATTTTTATTGATGTCGTTTTTAGTTTTTTCAGCTTTTGCAGAAAAAGCGGATGTTAAAAAAACAGAACGCAATTTCCCAACACCACCAGCAGTGAAAAAAGGCGAGTACGCTCTGTTTTTGGATGATAAATACATCACGTTTAAAACTCAAAAGTGGAATAAATACGAATTTGATACCAGCTGCTTTAAGGCAAATAAAAAGAAACCTGAATGTATGGCTTATGAATACACTCAGGTTAAAAATAAGAACTATCAATTACCAGATCCATCGATGAATAATGCGGCTGCCTTTATCTGCAGTAAAAGAAACGGCAAAAATTTGCTTGCGTTGGATTTCAAAAAAAATGAAATCGATTTCTGCCGTTTCCCAGATGGTTCCATGGTTAATTCCTGGAACCTGGCTCTGTAGATTATTTCCAATTAGCGTTGATACTGTAAATCAAACTGACGATCATCTAGGTTGATGGGCTCTAATTGGCGGGCTCCGAATACTTCTTTGAGCGCCCATTTCGAAGCATTATAAGCAACGGCTCCTGCGACGGCTTGTCCTACGACCGGAGTCAACGCCACGGGATCGATTTGGCGCGGTTGTAAATCAAAATAAGATTCATCCACATTTTGAATCGCATGAGTTTCCTTGCCGACATAACGTCCCCAAACATAATCCACAACTGCCACTGCGGCTCCTGCCGCCGCAGCAGCAACATAGGCATTGGCATAGATTTGATTTTTATCCAGTTTAGAATAATTTTTTAAACTTTGAAAATCCTCGGGACTTAAAATAGTTTTTAACTGTTCTTCGGGGATCTGTTTTTGAATATCCTGCAGCATCAGATCCACTTTTTCAGGCGTGATCCATTTCGGTGGCAGTGGACAGGGCTGTTGAACTTCGCCGAAAACCACATTGTGGGTTCCGCAAAATTCAAATTGTGCGAACGCGGGCGCAGTCGCCAAAGCGATGATAAGGGTTAATATTTTTTTCATTTTTTCTCCTTTGTAGGGTTGTTGTTATTTGTTTTTGTGTTTTCGTTTTTATAAAACGATTCGAAGGGTCCTAGGCAACTCTGCAGGAATTCGAATGGTTTTAAATGATTTGTTAACAAAGTGAATTGTAAATTTTCTTTTGTATGAATATTCAAGCTGTAAAATCCCAGGACGGCACCATTGTGCCAAAACATCTGTCCTAAATTATTTTCAGTATGAATTAATCCTAAGTCATAATGGTCGACATTTTTTGAGGCGAATTTTTGGACATTTTCTGAATTTAAAAAACGAAACCATTTTTGTAAATCTAATGCGGTCGAGATAATTCCACCGGCACCAAATGAATGAGCCGCTTGATTGATAAAAGGCACTTTAAATTCAATAGTTGTCCATGGAATAAGTAAAACCGTCTTTGGTGAATTTGTGGAATTTGCGACTGTGGTTTGATTTAAATCGGCCTTTTTGAAAATGGCTTGCATCGCATCCGCAAAAGATTTTTTTTCTTGGATTTCAATAATCCGTGATAAAAATAAATATCCCAAATTCGAATATCGAAAGCGTGGATTTTTAGGCTGTCTATTTTCCGCGGATATTTGTACAGAATCTAATTTTGACAATTCTGTTTGAACAGCAAAGGAATACATCAACATCTGAGACAGTTCACTTTTTTTTGAAATATTTGATCGATGTTTTAATAAATCGCCGACAGTGACGTGATTCAAATCCGTCTGACAAAAGGTTTGAAAATATTGACAGACTTTTTTGTCTTTCAGATCTGGGTGAGTATAAAAATAATATCCAACAAACGATTTTGACAGACTGCCGATGGAATATTGTTGATCGGATTTGCCATCTGAAAAAATCAATTGATTGCTTTGTGTTATCAGCAAAGTTCCTTGAATCAGATTGTTTTTTCTCAGTAATTGCCATCTGTTGATCGAATTTTCAATCCAGTCTTTTGTTGATATTGTTGGGATCGGATTTGGTGAATAGGGCGTAAAAAATCCAACAAGTAAAATCAACCAAATCCATGACAGTATTTTTTTAGTTTTCATATAATTCCCGATCATTTTTAAAGAAAAAATAGCTCATGCACATAGCTGCACCGAACATAAACAGCCCCATCACAAAAGAAATTGAAAAGTGCAGAGATGTTCCAATTAAAATCATCAGCGGTCGCAGGTGTTTGTTCCAAATCAAATAGGGAAATGAAATTTGAAAAAGGACTGTTCCAAAGGTAAAAAGCACTACGATGATGGGAAATTGACTGAAAATTTTAAATAAATGTTCGTTCCCATATTCAGGAACCCCCATCGTATAATAAAGTGCAACACCCTTGTTCCACAATGGTCCCATGACTTTCAGTAATCCGGCTGTCGCATAGACCAAGCAGATTTGTATTTGAATCATCAAGGCGGCTAAATTTGTGACTAGTATCGAAGTTCTATTTTTATTTTCTTGGGTGTTAATGAAAACAAGATAAAACCCAATCAAGTGAACTAAGTTATTACCACCGTCTAAAGTGACATAGGCTCTGTTGTCTAAATTAATCATTAAAATAAAGGTGATCAGGGAAGTGATTCTTTGGAAATGTCCACTGACTCCCACGATAGCTGATATTAAAACGGCAAACAGAAAATACGAATATAAAAAATTATATTCCGGAATATTCAGAAAATTGATCCCTTTTTCCAGAACAGACACGTTTTTTAAATCCTTAAGAGCTATATAATTATGGGCGCTGTAAAAGAAATCGGCTTTAGTAGCCAAAATCGAGTAATTAACAAAGACCCACAAAAAATAAATCTTTCGCGCCAAGCTGATTGATTTTTGATTGATTATTTTCTGATCTAAGGATTGGTACCATTTATTTATTTTTCGAATAAGATCCATATATTTCCTCTGATTGTTGAGTGGGTAATTGAATAATGTGGGGTTTATGTAATTGGCCTAATTGCGGGTTGTTTCTTTCTGAAAAATTCACGGTAAATTCGCGAACGATTTGAAATTCGCTTTGATTTGCTATTTGATTTTTGCATTGATCTGTAATGACTTTGCTGAGCACGACATAATCAGGGCTGTTTAAAATATTTTCTTTACGACTGTCTTGGTTGTAAATTTGCCTGGCCAGGTGTTGATAGACGTAGGTTTCTTTGCCGACGGCTGTGATGAGAGTGCTTTTGTGTTTTTTAAAAAGTGGAGTTATTAAATCAGTCCATTCATCATTTGGGTGGCATCTGTAATTAATTTTCAAACTGGCAATAGCTGGTTCGGGAGCAAATAAATGCCAGTTTTGAGTAAATAGGGGATCCATATATTTTTCGATTTTGGATTGGTAATTTTTGGTGATGGGATTGATCGGTGCTAAATACAACAAGTGAATGGTCAAATGAATGGCCAGTGTTGATAGAGCCAAAATTTTAATTATGTGTCGTTTGATATTTTCCATAATGAGAGACATAGCAAGACCAAGGCACAGCTTTTGCCTGATCTAATCGATTATATGGGATCTGATGTTGGGATGGTCTTAAATTCAAGATCAGTATTCTTTGATTTCGGATTTCGGATTCGTTTTTGTAGGGAAGGGAATTGAGTTTTGCCGTCTGGACTAAACTCTGTGTTCGGCCTAAATGATATTCAATGATTACACTTTGCATATAAATTTTGTTAATCTGATAGGGATGAAGTCATTTAAAATCAGGAAGATTTTTAAGGATATTTCAAGAATATCAAGAGTTTGTACGTCCGTTGCAGTCACGTCGATTTTTGCCATGCAGTCTGTGGCTGTAGCCAATCAGCCCAATCAAAATTCCTCTCGTCAGAATATGAATTCTGGCAGTGTTGCTGGCAAATTATATGTGCGTGATTACAAAGGATTTCGTGTTTTCGAGAAAAACAATACTGTTTTGGTGATGAACAAAATGTCGGCTTCGACCAAAAGCCTTGTGTATAGTTTTGGTGAATCCGTTTTAAGTGTGACACAAACGGGGAATGTGACGTTGTTTGATTTGATGATGCCGGGAAAAAACCAGCGCCATCATTTGTTATACAAACACCAACCCGGTCAAAAATTAAAAGTGGGCTATTACGCCGTTAATCGCAAGCGCTATTATAACTCTGTTATGTCGGGGGTTGCCACGGACGCACAGTCTTGTAGCAATAAACCCATGTGGCTTCCCTCGGAAGTGAAACAGATTTTAGGGGCGTTGACGAAGGATGGTTCTGTTCAAGCGTTAGACTTGGATAGTACGGATTTGGAAAATATTGCAGTTTCGGATTGTACTGATCAACAATCTGAGGTGGTCAAAGATACAGTGATTAAATTGTTCAATGACAATGCAAAGGAAATTTTTACTTGTTTGCAAACTGATAAAAATATTGAAATTTTAAATAAAAAAGAAAATCAAAATTTATTAAATGACATCAACTTACTCGTTTCCCGAGTTGTTCGTTTACTGCCTGAAAACAATTTGTTGAATAAAGAAAAAAATAAAGAGCTGAACGAGAGTATTAAGAAGAAAATCAAGAATGACCAAGGAGAGATTACAAAATTTAAAGTCTCTTGTAAAATGGACGGTGTATATCAAGGAAAAATGGCTTGTTTTGATGATAACTTAAAAGACCCTAAGATAAGTCTTAATTTAGCAGATCCCTCTTTTTATGATTCCAGCAAAAAACTTTTGCCAGCAAAGATCAAAGAAAATTTAAAACACGAACTATACCATTCATCTTCGCAACAAATGGAATCAGCGACAGCACCCAGCTGCGCTGATGAAGCCGTTGTCAAATCGCTTGAAAGTTTGTGCGCACAGTCAGCTCCGGCGACAGGCGATCAAATCGTAAAAAAATGTGGAACGGATAAAGGGTTGAGTACAGCTATGGCAGCAGCTTCCGCGCGTCCAGCAATAGATAGTATTGAAAATGGTTTGGGGATGCAAAAAGAAGGTGAGATTAAAGGAACGACGGAAGCGATGGTGCAAAATGCTCAGGTTCAGGCTAGTGCTAGCGGTGCTGCAGTTCAAGCAGGACTGACTGCGCAGCAAACAACAACTCAGTTTCAACAGCTTGCCCAGGCAGAAATTAATCGTCCGTCAACTGCCGTTGCAAATTCTAATTCTTATTCGGGTGAACGTGCCGAGGTTCCTTCAAACTCGGGCTTTTCAAATAATTATAATCAAATGACAGCCAGCTTATCTAAAACAGCGAATAGTATGTCCGCGACTTTGACCAAGGTTGTCGCGGCCGCAGCGACAACTCCTGCGGTGGCACAGACGAATTCAGCATCTGTTTCGTCGACAACCAGTGTTTATTCAACGGCAGAGATCGCGCGTGATAAATACATTGGATTATCAGCGACAGCCACACAACTGCAAGGTGTTGACACGCGACTAGCTGAAAATACAACTTATAACAGCCGTCAGGTGGCCAGCGTTGATTCGGCAGGATCTGCAGCCCCTGTTGTTGGGTCGGCGACAGCATCAGTTAATTCGGTGGGTGGACCTGCAGCCACAGAAACTGGAAACGGAACGCAAAAATCAAATGGAAATAATTTAAACGGCGGCGGAGCTTCGGAAACAGTTGCTGCCGCTGGAAAAATTTCTGGTAATTCTGGTGTCAGCGCTATGGCCGGTGGATCAGCTGTGACATCGGGTCGATCCATCGCTGCAGTTTCTTATTCTTCGAATAATTCTGCAGGTGACAGTCCGATTTTACGACAATTGACGGCTTTTGATAGAATTACTGGGCAGACTTATAATAATATTCGCAAAAATTATGCGGATCCTAATTTTGTGCAGCAATTACGTGATCGTGGAATTCAGATTTATATTGAATCAGATAAAAAATCGATAGGGGCTGCTGATTCCGGAGCCAAAATTAAGCTCAAAGACGATCAGCAGGGTTTATTCAAAGTTAAAAAGTAGGGGATTATGAAATTGTTATTACTCACTCTGATTTTAAATTATTTTAGTTTCAATATATATGCCCAGTCAGCTTTTACAAAAGTCAGCGCCGAATATAAAGACGTCGCCGGTTCAGTATCCGAAGTTCCCAATATGCCTCGTATTCGTTCGCAGGATTCTTTGGGTTTATGTCAATCATTTGCGGGTGCTACGCTTTTACAGAAGCAATATTGTGATCAAGAAAAGGTTTCTAATTGTTCACAAATATCAGCTAATGAAGAAATATCACCACTGCATGTTTGGAGTTATATTTCGACGAACAAAATATCCCAAGAAGCTGGGGTGAAAGAAAATCATCGACATATTTCTATTGAAAATCTGGCTAAGGTTTTTGGAGAAAACGTTGGAAAAATCGGAAGCGGGACTGCAATTTTAAATATGAAAAAGGATGGTATATCACTTTGCAGTGAGGCTAATTTCCCTTTTGATCAATTTGCTAATAAATATGGACAATCCGAAGAAGCAATGAGTGCGATTTTATCAAATTTAAAAGCCACCTATGAAACGCAAAAGGCTAAAATGGAAGCTCAGTCTACAGAAGCGTGTGATTCGTGTCTTAAGGATACGGCAATGGCGTTAAATAATGTTTTACCTAAACCACTTACAACCGATACGGATCTGAAAGTAGTTAAACGAGGTTTGGCAAAGGATACGTTCGGAGAATTCTTATTTGAATCATTCTTTTACAAATGCGATAAAATTTCTATGAAATTTCCAGACGGACGTGTTTTTCCAGCTGTTGGCAACACTGCAACTAAACAGCAATTAAAAAACAAAATCGCCGAAGTTGTCAAAAATGGCTATCCAGTGGGACTCAATTCTTTGTGTGTTGATAAATCGGCCAAGGATGGTTGCGGGGCACACGAACTTGTAGTTTCAGGATTCAAAAAAAGTTGTAATACGGCTGGAAAGTGTGTTGATCAGCTTAAAGTACATAATTCCTGGGGGCAAGGCTGGCAAGATCAATACACTAATAATGGTTGGGTCAATGCCGATGATTTACTTAACAGATATGAAGCAGAGCCGATAACTAAGCAAGCAATTGTCTGGCTCCAAAATCCAAATTAAATTTTATAAGAAATAGTAGCTATACCGTAATTGTTATCGTAGTGCCGAGTCCCACAGTGCTTTCGATTTCAAATATTCCACCTGTATTTTCTAATGTAGTCTTTGCATGATATACACCAAGCCCGTTCCCAGAAATCTTACCTGATGTAAATCCTTTAGTTCCAATTTTAGAAAGATCTTCTAAATTTATGCCTTTTCCATTATCTCGAATTTTAATGATTGTGCCATATAAATTTTTAGTTAAGCCAATTTGAACTATTCCATTGTCTATTTCTTGAATGGATTCAATGGAATTATTTAATAAATTTGATAGGATTCTTTCGATATTTAATTTGGAAACTTTGCTTATAAAAGTTTCGAAAGTACTATGTTGTAGTTCGATACGGATATTTGAGTTATTGCTGGCAAGGATAGTTTGTTTTTCTAAAATAATTTTCTCTATATCTGCAACTAATATTTCATTAGTAGGTGGAGCTTCTTTTTCTTTATTGAGAAGATCTTCAGCAATTTTATCTATACGCTGTGTTGCTAAATTCAATAATTCAAATTTTTCATTTTCTAGATTTAAAGATATATTTGATAGGATAATTTTAATAACAGATAGTGGAGAGCGAATATCATGAGCAACTTGTTTTGCAAGACCAATAATAGCCTCAGATTTTATATGCGAAAGCTTTAAGCTTTCAGCAATTCGCTTCGTTTCACAAAATTTTATATAGGTGTCATACATATTGCGTAGCTCAACTATATTTATATTTTTTTGAGTTTTATAATGCAAATCTTCTAAATTGTTTTCCATCGCGAAAGTTAATTGAGTAATAGGTGTAATAATATCACTCTGTAATTGGTCATAAGAACTCTTCATATATAAATAAATAGAAATACTCATTATTAAAAGACCGCATATTGAAGATAAAAAGTAGTAAAACATTTCCTTTCCATCAATGCCCAAAGTAATAAATCCTGCATTGTTTTCGTGATTATCGTCTGAATAATTAGGTTGAAACTTAATAGGCACTGAAACTGAGATGAGAAATTTTCCTACATTATTGCTGGATTCGTTACAAAAAGTATAGTTTTCATTTTTTATTATTATTTTCTTAATATTTTCTAGTGCGGATATTGATCTACATTGTTCATATACAGGGATTTTGTTTCCATTAATAAAATCATTTCTTACAGCGTTGGCTATATATGTTGCTTGTAAAATAAGCTGTGATTTTTTCTCAGTGTATTGCAAATAAGTGCTTACCAGTAATAATATCATCAAACCAATAAAAAATACTAATGTAGATTTGATAGCTATTTTACTAAAGTAGTATTGTATATTAATTTGACTCATTTTAAATTTAATTCTCTTAAATTTAAGTGAAAGCTATAATTTAAATTAGGTAACATTAGTTTGTTATTGTACACCACGGGTATACTATTCTGACTAAATGGAATAACGTGGACTTCTTTTTCGAAGTCGTTAAGAAGTTTGGAATACTTACTCAATCGGTCACTTCTATTTTTTGTAAATCTTATTGAATCTATTGCCTTTAAAAGTTTTGAAGATGGAATTGAAGCTTTTTTCATTAATGAATCTTCATTTAGGAGATCAAGATATCCGTCTGGATCAGGTATAACACCTTGATAAGGTATGAAAATTAAATCAAAATCACCACTTTGAATCGGCGTTAAGAGATCTTTCCCTTTTACATTAAGATAACTAACTTCGAATCCAGACTTTTCAAACTCTGAAACAACTGTTTTAACTGATGATTCGAGAAATATCCCGTAAGGAAAAACAATTCGTAACTTTTGTTTCTGTTTATCTAATTTAATTGAATTAGATATTGTATTTGAATTCTTATAGTAACTTTCTGGCATAATTCCGTTTGGTATAAAAGTATCTAGTGGGAAATCAAACTTTGTAAGAATTGATGTCTTATTGCGAGCATTTAGAGCGATTTGCTTAATTAGCTGCCTATTGCTTTTTTTCTTTAGAAATGAAGAATTGTGATTTAGATAAATATGTGTAGAAACTAAACTAAATGTAGGATGACTAACTAGTTCAGATTTTAATTTTTCAGAAAGCGCTACTTCAAGGGGAGAGCCCATTGCAATTTGTGTTTTTCCTGCGTTTAAAGAATTCAATGTTGACTCGACATCTCTTTCGATTTTTATGCAGAATGACTTAATATTTGTTGTTTCAAAAGGATATTTTTCATTTTTTTTCAAGCAAACTTGTTTATCCTTTATGCCTGATTGTAAAAATGGGCCAGAACCAATAATTTCATTAGGTGTTGATTTTGAACTAATAATTCCATAACCAGGCATGCTTAATAATTCTAAAAAGGGAGGGTACGAGCCCTTCAATTTAAACTTTATTTGCAAATCGGATATGATCTCAATACTACTCAATACATTATTTAAAAACGACCCTATAACTGATGGTGAGTTTGCAGTAAGGTGACGATCAAATGAGAATCTGATATCAAGACTTTTTATTTGATCTCCATTATGAAAACGAGCCATAGGGCTTATTGTGAAAACATATTCACGCTGATCCTCACTAATGTCCCACTTGCTTGCAATACCACTAATAATTCCAAATTTAGGATCTTTTCGTACGAGAGTATCTAAGTATAAATTTATAATTTGAAATTGTTGGTAGCCTTTGCATAGTGTAGGATCAAACATTACCGATTCTGTAGTCATTATTACGTTAACTTCGTTTGAGTTTGTATTAGCATCTACAGAAACCATAAAAAAAATCCCCAAAATTAACAGTTTAAGTGTTTTCATTCAATTCTATTCTATTGCTATACTTAATTGATAAATTATATTGATCACCATAAATTTTGCATTCCGAAAGATCATAGTCGCATTTCAAATTTAATTTTTCTGCAATATAACCTGCTGAATAAATTGCAGTATATGTTTTGTTTAAATCTATTTGATTATTTTCTTTGATGTGAACGCACCTTATTTTATTAAAGCACTCTGCCTCTGAATGAACCAGATCAATTTCTTTGTTTTTGTTTTTATAGTAATATATTTTGTCAGAATCTAATTCTCGAAAAAAATAAGGAATGTCACCACGTCTAATTTGAATTTCTTCTTCTTTTGTAAGATCGCAGATATCACTTAGTCCTTCAATTATTTTTTTATAGGTTTTAGTGTCTCTTGGAATAACTCGAATTCGTCTATCATGGTGTTGTTCATTAGAATTGACCGTTTTCAGGATAATTTCAGAGTGATCATTTAATAAGTTAATGATTTCAATAAATTTCTTAACAAACTGAATTCTATTTTTCTCATTCAGGCTTTGAATTCTTGGCAATATTTTATTTAGACCAGTATTTTCTTGATTTATAACTTCAGAAGAAAAAAGCAAAGTTTGATGAACATGACTCATTTTGTCGAAAATGGTTTCAATATCTAAAGGAAAACAAATAAGTTTTGAGTTAGAGTCTCTCCCTACAAATAAATTATCTTTATGCAAGTCTCCGATTCCAAACCAAAAGCACATACCAATCATTGAAGCAATACTATTAGACTCTAATTCATTTTCGAAATTTTCAAATTCAGATAAGTTTAGTTTTTGAATATATCCGTTGGAAAAATCGTTTGATTCAAATCTTAAATCAGGTGCAACTGAAAATGGAGATGTAATCGAAAAATTTCTACAAATTGATTCGATTAAAATTCTAAGTTCTGATTTAGAGCTTAAGAAAGTGTACTCCCAAAAAATTGTTCTAGGCTTGAAAACCTTTTCGTTTTCAAATCTAACAAATTCTCCAAAGTTGTGTAAGTCGCCCACTGCAAACATTTGATTTACAAAGAAGTAACTGTTTGGCCTGGTTTTGATAAAATATCTTCAAATTTCTTTTTATTTTTTATTTCTATTTTATCTTTAGTGAATACTAAAATTGGCTCGGAAAACTGCTCTCCTGATTTTGAAATCAGTTCTAATATCTCCATTACGTCAGGAGTTATATTTACAATTTCAGAAGAAGTAATAATTATTCCCCCGTTATCTAAGGCCTTCTGAACAATCAGCTCTTTGCTTTTGTTTATTTCACCTACTGAAGTTATCGTTATACCTGATAAGGCAACCATTAACATTATATTTTTATTCATAAATTTCCCCCATAGTTAGGGTCATTTTTATATCAATTGCGAATTAAGTTTTCAAATTTTCTCAAAAAAATAATATTCATTTGGAAGCACTTTCATGACTGTAAATATATTTTACAGTCATAAAGTGCACATCCCCCTCTCTATTAACACAATTTTAACAAAATCACTCACTTACCAACCCAACCCCAAGTCTAGCTCGACCCGAAAAGGGTCAACGGCGGGGAGGGGATGGGATTAAAATATTTGAATGAGGTTTTTAAAAGATCTAAGCAAGATTTCATTGTTCGTTGCGTTTTTGTATTTGCCGTTGGCTATTTTTGCGGTGCTGGATGATATCGAACTGATGGATCTGATTCAACTTCAGCAATCTGTTAAACAATTCAAAAACTCGGCTGCACAAACGCAATTTTATATCAATCAATCTCGTTACGTCGAAGCCTGCTTGGCCATGGAGGCCCAAGTCAATTCCAGCAGCGTGATCGCAACACAGCTGATTTCACCCGAGGCTAGTTGTGGTATTAACGAAGGCTTAATCAACCCCTTTAAATCGATGTTAAATCCCAACCAGATCACTTCTTTGCAAGTATCCGACGGAAACACTTATTCCTACTACACTCAAAATCAAAATAATACTCAGTGGACAATCGCTGCAAAAACGAATCCGTCGATTTCAGTTTGGGAACGTATCAAACAGAGCCCCGTTCTGCAAAAAGCCATCGTAACCGATATTCTGTTAGTTATTTATATAATTTTTATGTTTATTTTTTGCGGAGTTCTGATCTTGGCAGAATCGATTCGTAATCAATACCGCAGGCAGGGTAAAGATCCTGCTTGGCTGCGCGTTGTAAATAAAATTTTTGGTTTTATCCAATTGCACGATTTAAAAATTTTAAAAGAAGCCAACACAGCCCTTATTCGTCAAACCGACGACCTTGAAAAAGATAAAGAGCTGTTGGAAACCTCATTGGAACTCAGTATTTTAAACGAGATTAAAAATAATAATCAAAAAGTTCCCTATTCATTCAAAGGCACTGTCGTTAAGGTCGACATCAATGGGTTTTCCAAAGTCGTTGCTTCCGGCCACTCGGAAGTGACTCAAAGCCTGACTCAAACGCTGGAAATTTATGGCTGTGAACTTTTGCAGCGTTATTCAGGATTATTCGAAAAGACAGTCGGGGATGAAATTGTGGTCGTATTTAAAGGGCAAAACCCGGAATTAAATGCAGTTTCTTTTGCCAGAGATTTAATGTCCGAATTTTCAAAAATTGAATTCGACCTAGGGGGCGAAAAAAGAACCTTTACCCTGAAGGCTTCTTTAAGCACCTCGCAAATTGTATTTAATAAACGTCCTTCAGGTTATGGATTTTCTGGTGATGCATTGACACTAACGACACGGTTATTGGATGTTGTGAAAATCAAAGATAGAAATATTTTAAGCACTCTTCAAGTTTCAGCACCAGATATTCAAAATTTGGTTACGATTCCTGCTGTGTCCGAACGCTTTGAATTCAAAAACATGAACACAGCAGAAGGTTATCAAATCGATTCCTTTTTAAATGTGCAGCAGGCCTATCAATATCAACCGCAGTTATTAAAATATTTCAAATCAGACTCAGCAGTTTTATTTTTATTCGATCGTCTGAAATTCGAAAAGGATTTTGAAAAAATCAAATTGATCCTCGGCTGTCTGTCAGAAATTAAAATTCATCAAACATCTGATAAGGTGGTGCAGGCTTGGAATGAACTGGTCGAAGTTCTATTAAGACAGAAAGAGCAAATACCTAACTACGACTTCGTGTTAGCCCAAATTATTACTTTGGCGACACAGTTGATTCCAAATCAATTATGGGATCAAAAATGTATTCAAACGGCCTTGTCAATTCCGCGGGATATCCAAGGGCGTGTGAATGCGTCTATTGTTGAATTGTTATCGAATAAAAATTTGGTGCAAATTGTTTTACAAAATTCCGAAACATTTATTATTCCGAATGATACTTCCTTTCGAACTCGCGGAAATTTATTGCTCAGTCAAGGGTTGTATCAATTAAATAACCAGGTGCTTAAAGATATTATCAAGATGCTTAATTCGATGAACGAACTTGAAAAGGGGACAGGGATTTATACCGCCAGCCAGCTGATTCAATATTACAAAGTAAATAACCCAGCCGCCCTTGAAACTTTTGACGATTACAAAAAACTTTTGCGTAAACTGAAGCAAATTCAGCAGCAGTCATCTGAAAAAATTTCCGACCGTCTGAAGGAAATGCTTCAGCAAACGCTTTAAATTCCGCATTTCTGTACGTTGTAATCTTAATTAATGACCGATACGTTGTTTTTGTGTATGAATTCACGCATGGCAAATTTTAAAAATCGACGTTCATCCTCTCATTCATCAACACATTCGAAATCGCAGTCGTCTGGATTTTCGTCTTCGCATTCAAAAGGGGCGCACAAAACAACTTCTCGTTCAAATCGCCCAGCTAATTCGCAAAAATCAGGTGGTGGCCATCCAGGTATTGGAATGAATAAATCTTGGCGTCAGGTGGCCGGCACACATGCGATTCGCGAATTGATCCAGGCCAATCCTAAAACTATTAAATCACTTGTGCTCAGTAAAAACTGGGGTTCTTCTGCTGATTTACGCCAGATCGTAGATCAAATTAAGCCTTATCAAGTTCAAATTTCCGAAGTTTCCGATGTTGATTTGCAAAAAATGTGTCCTTCGCATCAGGGGGCTGTCGCATTTTCTGATTATCATCCGCATTTCGATGTGCTCGAGGCGGGTTGGGAACAAAACAGTATGATCGTTGCTTTGGACGGCGTCGAAGACCCCCATAATTTAGGGGCTGTGCTACGAACCAGCTGGTTAATGGGTGTCCATGGCGTTATTGTTCCCGAGGATCGCGCTGTCGGCCTGACAGCCACTGTTCACAAGGTGGCCTGTGGTGGTGTTGAACACGTTCCATTGGCCAAAACAAATAACTTTGCGGATCCGTTTAAAACACTCAAAGAAGCCGGCTTTTGGGTTTTTGGTATGTCCCACAAAGCCAAAAAGACAATTCATGATTTAAAAGTCCCTGAAAAAGTCATTTGGGTCATGGGGGCTGAAGACAAAGGTTTGCGTATTCCAACTGAAAGAGCCTGTGATGAACTGATCAGTATTCCTCAGATTTCTGCTGATGCCAGTTATAACGTTTCAGTGGCGACAGCCATTGTTTTATCGGAAACTCGTCGCCAATGGGCTGTGCATAAATCTAAATAAAAATCTATACTAACCATGACTTGTATAATATAAAATTATACAAGCGTATGCTGAAAGTCAGAGGTTAGCCATGTGGATTAATTATCACCATTTATTTTATTTCAAAGTGATCGCCGAAGAACAAAGTGTTTCTAAGGCGGCTGAAAAATTACGTCTCGGACAGCCGACTCTCAGTGCGCAACTAAAACAATTCGAAGATTATTTGGGTGTGAAGTTATTTGATCGCTATCACAAAAAGCTGGTTTTAACTGAGCAAGGTAAAATTGCACTCAGTTACGCCCAAAATATTTTTAAACTCGGATCTGAAATGGTGGATACTTTGCAGGACCGCATTGTGCCAGAAAAAATAAAACTTCAAATTGGCAGTCTAGACAGTATTCCCAAGGGTTTTGTGGCAGAGCTCTCGCAGGCCTGTTATCAAAAATTCAACGTACAGATTGGCTTTGTGGAAGGATCGTTGGATTATTTGTTGCGTGAATTGGATGCGCATAAAATTGATCTATTAATTTCCAATTACTTACCTCACCAAAAAGAGAGCAAAACAACTACTCATCGATTGATTTCTCGTCAGGAGGTGAAAGTTTTCGGTGCTGGATCCTATAAAAATTTAAAGAAAAAATTTCCTGAAGGTTTGAATCAGCAAAAAATGATTTTACCATCGTTTGAAAGCAAAGTGCGTGCGGATTTAGACCATTGGTTTCGCATTAATCAATTGCAAATGGATATCGTTGCGGAAAGCCAGGATCTTTCTTTAAAAAAACATCTGGCTTTAGCTGATTTAGGCTTAATTGCATGTACCGAGGCGGCGGTTGCAGATTTGCTGCAAACCAACCAATTATTCGAATTGGGCACAGTCAAAGGCGTATTTGAAGAAATTTATTTAATTTCACAGGATCGAAAAATGAAAAATCCTGTGGCGCAATTTTTGATGAACGAAGGTCTGCAAATTAAAGGCACTTAAAAATCATATCCACGACGTATTTTTTTTCGTCAGGGATGCTTTGAACTTGTCCGTCGGGGCTCACTTCTTTTGTATCTGTCGGGGTCGTGTTAGCTCCGGTTTTGGTGGCGCCCTTCATTTTGCTTTCGTCATTGTAAAAGAAAGCTGATTTATTGATTTCATTACAATAGATATCGGCTTGTTGAACGGCTTCGCGATTTCCCTCTGTGACATCATTCGTTCTGACTGTGACACGATGAAGTCCGTCAATACCGGGGCGAACATCTAATCGGTGATTGGTTGCGCATGAAAAAAATGAAGTGATAAGTCCAGTTGATAGAATTAGTTTTGAAATGGCTTTCATTTTTAGAACCTCGGTTTTATCTGATGCCTTTATTTTAGTATAAAATATTTGCTTTTTCATCGCGGCCTAGACTAATTTGACGGATAATTGATGTTTTTGTGCAAACCAAAGGCATTTTGAATAAAAAAAGTTTAAAAATGAGTTTGACCTCAAATCACAAATCCAGTAGAAATTTCAAGTTACTAAAAATTTCGGCCTTTTTTAAAGGTTTTTTTATTTTTAGGCTATGCTGGTTTAGCTCAATTGGTAGAGCAGCTGATTTGTAATCAGCAGGTTGCGGGTTCGAGTCCCATAACCAGCTCCAAATTTTTGCGAGTGTGTATCTAAGACGGTTTACTTTCTTTAGATCACTTGTTGGACAGGTGCCCGAGTGGCTAAAGGGGGCAGACTGTAAATCTGCTGGCTTCGGTCTACGAAGGTTCGAATCCTTCCCTGTCCACCATTTTTGTTCTAAAAATTGAAATCAAGATAGTCAGTCGCAAAGATTTGGCGGGAGTAGCTCAATTGGCTAGAGTATCTGCCTTCCAAGCAGAGGGTTGCGGGTTCGAGACCCGTCTCCCGCTCCAAATTTTTTCGGGTTGGAACATAAGCCCGTGTAGCTCAGTGGTAGAGCACACCCTTGGTAAGGGTGAGGTCGGCGGTTCGGCTCCGCTCACGGGCTCCAAAAAAATGTTCATGACTTAATTGGTATTTGTGTTATTAAAAAGTAAACAAAATCTCTGCAGGAGGACAAATGTCTAAAGAGAAATTTAACAGATCGAAGCCGCATGTTAACATCGGCACAATTGGTCACGTTGACCATGGAAAAACAACTTTAACAGCAGCAATCACTACAACTCTTGCTACTTTAGGTAAAGCGCAAGCGATGGCTTACGATCAAATCGATAAGTCTCCTGAAGAAAAAGAACGTGGTATTACTATTTCTACTACTCACGTTGAGTACGAAACTGATGCTCGTCACTACGCGCACGTTGACTGTCCAGGTCACGCTGACTACGTAAAAAACATGATCACTGGTGCCGCTCAAATGGATGGCGCTATTCTAGTTGTTTCTGCAGCTGACGGTCCTATGCCACAAACTCGTGAGCATATCCTTCTTGCTCGTCAAGTTGGTGTTCCAGCCCTTGTTGTATTCATGAACAAGTGTGACATGGTTGATGATAAAGAATTACTTGAGCTAGTTGAAATGGAAATTCGTGAATTATTATCTAAGTACGAATTCCCTGGCGATAAGATTCCTATCGTTAAAGGTTCTGCTAAATTAGGTTTAGAAGGTGACCAATCTGAATTAGGTCGTCCATCTATCCTAGCTCTTATGAAAGCTTGTGATGATTATATCCCACAACCTGCTCGCGCAGTTGATAAGACTTTCTTAATGCCAGTAGAAGACGTTTTCTCTATCTCTGGTCGTGGTACAGTTGTTACTGGCCGTGTTGAGCGTGGTATCGTTAAAGTAAATGACGAGGTCGAGATCATCGGTATCCGTCCAACTCAAAAAACTACAGTTACTGGTATCGAAATGTTCCGTAAGCTTCTTGATGAAGGTCAAGCTGGCGATAACTGCGGTGTTTTATTACGTGGTACTAAAAAAGAAGACGTTGAGCGTGGTCAAGTTCTTGCTAAACCAGGTTCAGTTAAACCTCATAAGAAATTCAAAGGTGAGGCGTATATCCTTACTAAAGAAGAAGGTGGACGTCATACTCCATTCTTTACAAACTACCGTCCTCAGTTCTACTTCCGTACAACTGACGTTACAGGTGTTGTAACTTTGAGTGCTGGTACTGAAATGGTTATGCCAGGTGATAAAGTTGAGATTAACGTTGAGTTGATCACTCCAATCGCTATGGAACAACAATTACGTTTTGCTATCCGTGAGGGTGGTCGTACTGTAGGTGCGGGCGTTGTTGTTGAGATCCTTGAGTAATTGCTTAATTTAAAAGCAGTCTCTTAGGACCTAAAAAAATATTCAAAAACTAAGCCAAGGGACAATATTTATGTTGTCCCTTTTGGCTTTTTAGGGGTATATTTTGCGTCTTGTGTGAAGAGAAATCACTCGTGTAGGACAGTAGCTCCAGCGGTAGAGCGAACGACTCCAAATCGTTAGGTCGTGGGTTCGAATCCCTCCTGTCCTGCCAATTTTTTTAGTGATTTGTCTCTGAACTTTTTAAAAAAAGGGAATTTATGAATGCGATTAATTCTAATTTAAACTCAAATTCAAACGCAAAGATCGTAACTCTTTGTTTAGTTTCTTTATCTGCATTGATTGGGTTTACATTATCAACTTTGTTAAAAGCGCTATCTGGCGCATTTGCTGTGATTGCAAAGGCTATGAACTATGATTGGTTCAAGCACGGTTTGCCAGTAGCAGTAGCTCTTATTCTTTTTTTCTCTCTTCAATTTAATAAATCATTTTTAGTCTGGGCAGATGAAGTTATTGCTGAAATCAAAAAAGTAGTTTGGCCTTCAACTAAAGACACTCGTGGTATGACAATCGTAGTAATCGTGATGGTTTTAATTTCTTCAGTTATCATCAGCTCATTTGATTTACTTTCTGGTTTTGTACTTAATCAATTAATCAAATAATCGGGGATTTGTATGACGGAACAACAAAACAATTCATCAAACGAATTCTCTAAAAAATGGTATATCGTGAATGTTCAGTCTGGAACTGAAAATTCTGCGAAAAGTGCGATCGAAGAAAGAATTAAATCTCACAAGATGGAACAATATTTTGGTGAAATTTTAATTCCAGCTGAAAACGTCGTTGAGCTTGTAAAAGGTCAAAAGACAACTAAGTCGAGAAAGTTCTTTCCTGGCTATATTTTCGTAAATATGCATTTGAATGATCAAACATGGCACTTGGTAAAAAACACTTCTAAAGTCAGCGGCTTTGTTGGCGGAGCGAAAACTCGTCCACCGGAAGTTCCTGAAGCAGAAGTTTTAAGAGTCACTCAGCAAATGGCTGGGATCTCTGAAAAACCAAGAGCAAAAATTAATTTCAGTATCGGTGAACAAGTCACAGTGATCGATGGTCCATTTAATAACTTTAATGGAACTGTTGAAGAAATTAATGAAGACAAAGCGAAAGTTAAGGTTTTGGTAAGCATTTTTGGCCGACCAACGCCAGTTGAACTTGATTACGTTCAAGTTCAAAAAAATAATTAATTTTTAAATCTTGCGGTCATGGGGATCGCAAGAGCAAATAACCCTTATTTAACAATCACAGAAGTTGTTAAATAATTGCAATAAGTGGGAGATCACAATGGCAAAAAAAGTTACAGGCATGATCAAATTGCAAATACCGGCAGGGAAAGCGAATCCAGCTCCACCCGTTGGACCGGCACTTGGACAGCATGGGGTAAACATTATGGAATTCTGTAAGCAGTTTAATGCTCGTACGCAAAAGGATGGAGATTCTATCGTACCGATCATTATTACAGTTTACCAGGATCGTTCGTTTACATTCATCACTAAGACGCCACCGGTATCGTCGTTGATCAAGAAGGCATTAAAATTAGAATCAGGTTCTAAAATGCCACAAAAAGACAAGGTCGGTAAAATCAAGACTGATCAAATTAAAACAATCGCAACAACTAAGTTGCCAGATTTGAACTGTGTTAAAGTTGAATCTGCTATGTCTCAAGTAGCTGGTACGGCGAAGAGCATGGGTATCGAAGTTGAATAGGTGGTAGATCATGGCAGGTAAAAAATTTAAAGCAGCAGCTCAAAAAGTTGATGCAGCAAAAAAATATTCTTTCCAAGACGGTCTTAAATTAGTTGTTGATACAGCTCCAGCTAAGTTTGACGAATCAATCGACATCGCAGTTCGTTTAGGTATTGATCCTAAGCAATCTGACCAACAAGTACGTGGTGCTATCGCACTTCCGCACGGTTTGGGTAAAAATGTTCGCGTTGTTGTATTCGCAAAAGGTCCAAAAGAAAATGAAGCTAAAGCAGCAGGCGCTGATTATGTTGGTGCTGAAGATCTAGTTGAGAAAATCAACGGTGGCTGGTTAGATTTCGATAAATGTATTGCGTCTCCAGATATGATGGCGACAGTTTCAAAAGTAGCTAAGGTATTAGGACCTCGTGGTTTAATGCCAAACCCTAAAGTTGGAACAGTTACTATGAACGTAGGAGAAGCTGTTACAGCTGAGAAAAAAGGTAAACTTGATTTCCGCGTTGATAAAGCAGGTATCGTACATGCTTCTATCGGCCGTAAATCGATGGGTGCAGCTAAACTTAAAGATAACTTTGATGCTTTCATCAATGCGATCGTTAAAGCGAAGCCAGCAACATCAAAAGGTACTTATTTGAAGACGATTTATGCGGCTTCAACGATGGGTCCAAGCATTCGCCTTGATGCAAATGAGGCGATGGCGGGATCTGAAACAAATTAATTTATTAAGTGAGTGGGGAGTTCACTCCTTACTCATGCGTCAGTGACAGTTGGAGTTGAAGAAACTTAATTGTCAGATTCTGGTGAATCTGATTTCCAACCGAGACGGAATTATCAAAAGGTGTAGAAATTAACCCATATCTACTCCCAAAAGTAAATCCGACCTGATGCGCTTAAATCGAACGAAGGGAGGTTCTTCAATGCTTCGATCTGAAAAAGATACAGACATCAAATTGATCTCTGAAAAATTTGCGAAAGCTAAAGGAGCCTTTGTCGTAGACTTTAAGGGCATGAAAGTGGAGCAAGTAACTACATTACGTAAAAAGCTTCACGCTGCTGAGTCTGAGATGAAGGTTGTTAGAAATACATTGGCTTTGCGTGCGTTCAAAGATTATCCAGTGGCTGAAAAAGCGTTTGCTAACACAATGACAGGAACGAATGCGATCGTTTTCGCGTTTGGTGAAGTTGTTGGCGTTGCTAAAACTTTGGCAGAATTTGGAAAAGATGTTGAAGCTCTTAAAATCAAATCAGGTATGATGGATGGTGAAGCTCTTGATGATACAAAAATCAAGTTCTTAGCTACATTGCCTGGTAAAGACCAATTACGTGCCCAACTCCTTATGTTATTTAAGGAACCAGGAGCTCGTTTGGCTCGTGTAATGAACGAATACGCAAAGAAAAACGGCGCCGGTGATGCTGCTACTGAAGCTGCCCCTGCTCCACAAGCCTAAACTATTTTTGGAGGTTAATTATGGCTATGACAAATGAACAATTAGTAACTGAATTATCAGGTAAATCTGTATTAGAAATCGCTGAACTTGTTAAACTTCTTGAAGAGAAGTGGGGTGTTTCTGCCGCTGCTCCAGTAATGGTTGCAGGTGCTGCAGCAGGTGCTCCAGCTGAAGAAAAAACAGCTTTTGACATCATCTTAGTTGATGGTGGCGCTAACAAAATCAACGTTATCAAAGAAGTACGTGCTATCACAGGACTTGGTCTTGCTGAAGCAAAAGCCCTTGTTGAAGCTGGTAACAAGCCAGTTAAAGAAGGCGCTACTAAAGAAGACGCTGAAAAAATCAAGAAACAACTTGAGACTGCAGGCGCGAAAGTTACTGTTAAGTAATTTTTTTTCAGAGAGGGGAAACCCTCTCTGTATTTTTTTAAAGTAAAGTATCAAATGCTTCATTTTAAAAAGATAGTTTAGCAAAAATTTTAAATGTGGGCCTTGAAGATTTCCCCCCGAAGCGAAACTTCAGTTAATTTAGATTTGGTCGTTTAAATTAATCTCTAAATCATGCGAGGATAAGCGATGAATAATACACCTATCACAGCATCGAATCTTAGAATTCGAAAATCGTTCACAAAGAACAAACAAGTTATTGAAATTCCAAACTTGATCGAACTTCAAAAAAAATCTTATGAAGCATTTCTTCAAAAAGAAGTTGATCCAGATCGTCGTGGAATGGATGGGTTAAACGGAGTTTTTAAATCTGTTTTTCCAATCTCTGATTTCAATAATACAGCTCAATTAGAGTTCGTAAGCTATACTCTTGAGCCATCTAAGTATGATGTTGATGAGTGTCGTCAACGTGGAATGAGCTTCGCAGCTCCTATTAAAGTTACTTTACGTTTAATCGTTTTTGATGTGGATGAAGAAACTGAAGCACGCAGTATTCGTGATGTGAAAGAACAAGAAGTTTACTTGGGCGAAATCCCATTAATGACTGCGAACGGTTCTTTTATTATCAATGGTACTGAGCGCGTTGTTGTTTCT
>Ga0255180_1000114_pt1 | contig 39930 bp, 39 predicted proteins | sample Atl_Colum_RepB_8_FD_189933 | JGI IMG/M metagenome (GOLD analysis project Ga0255180, IMG submission 189933) | Freshwater microbial communities from Altamaha River, Georgia, United States - Atl_Colum_RepB_8d | ecosystem: Environmental > Aquatic > Freshwater > River | place: USA: Georgia... | reverse complement strand
CAAAATTTGTGAAGCCAAAGTGCGAACTTCGTCTAAAGATTTTGCCAGCTTAACGCCGCCACCTTTTCCGCGCCCGCCGGCGTGAATCTGAGCTTTAACAACCCAGATATTTCCACCGATAGCTTGTGCCGCTTTAACGGCTTCATCAGGCGTGCTTGCAATCTGACCTTTCAGAGTTGCTACACCAAATTTTCTAAGAACTTCTTTGGCTTGATATTCATGAATATTCATTTCAAAAATCCGATCTTTAATTATTGAACGTTTTTAAGTGTCGCAACTAAATTACGAACTGCTTCGACTGATTTATCAAACTCAGCTTTTTCATCAGCATTCATTTTAAAGTCGATAATTTTTTCCATACCGTTACCGCCAAGTTGACATAAAACACCAACCATTAACTTGTCGTTAACGCCGAATTCACCATTCAGTTCTACAGCGCATGGAATAATACGCTTTTGATCTTTAAGGATTGCTTCGGCCATTTCAATTGCGCCACGTGAAGGAGCATAGTAAGCAGAGCCCGTCTTAAGGTGGCCGCCGATTTCAGCGCCAGCTTGTTTTGTACGAGCCACGATCGCGTTAATTTTTTCTGCTGAAAGCAAATCAACCAACGGCGCAGAGCCTACAGAAGCTGTACGGACAACAGGCATCATAGCATCACCGTGATTTCCAATAACTACGCCAGTGACGTCTTTAACAGATACATTTAATTCTTCGGCGATGAAAGCGCGGAAACGTGCAGAGTCTAAAGATCCACCCATGCCGATAACGCGTTCACGAGGGAAGCCCAATTGTTGTTTAGCGTAAACAGCCATAACATCCATTGGATTACAAACAACGATTACGATCGAGTTCGGCGCGTGTTGTTTGATTCCAGCACAAACATCTTTAACGATTTTTGCATTGATACCAACAAGCTCATCACGGCTCATGCCCGGTTTGCGTGGCATACCTGCAGTGATAATAACAACATCAGAATCTTTGATGTCTGCGTAGTTTGAAGTTCCTTTAACTTTTGAATCAAATAATTCGATCGGTGCAGATTGGAATAAATCCATTGATTTACCGATTGCAGCGCCTTCGTTGACGTCCAAAAGAACGACGTCGCCAAGTTCTTTTTGAGCAGCCCAGTGAGCTGTTGTAGAACCAACAAAGCCGGCGCCAATCACAGCAATTTTTTTACGTTTATGAGTCATATATTTCTCCTTAGTTTTTTTGATTTAAATTGGATGTAAATGTTGTATTAGATCTAAGCTTAAATCTCAAGACCAGAAGGCCTTTGCCGTGCTGTTCTAGACTTTAAAAATATCGATTGTGTGATAGTTAAAAAATCCTTAGATTTGTCACTTATGAACACAAACACAGAAGTTGTAAAAAATTATTTCAAGGCTTTTAACGATGGCAATTCCGCTCAAATGATTGAAATGCTTCACCCCGAGGTGGAACATGATATTAATCAAGGCAAAACTCAAGTGGGCATTGAAGCTTTCAAAAGTTTTATGAAGCATATGGATGAGTGCTACAAAGAGCAGCTTATGGATATGACCATTTTTTCCTCAGATTCATCTGACAAAGTTTCAGCAGAATATTTTGTTCATGGTGAATATTTAAAAACCGATGGCCAATTGCCGATCGCTAAAAATCAAAAGTATGTGATTCGTGCGGGATCTTTTTTTGAAATCAAAGACCAAAAAATTAAACGTGTTACGACCTATTATAATTTGCCTCAATGGATAGAAATGGTTAAATAGTGGGCACCGTTGTTCGATCTATGACGTCGTCGGAAGCGCGCGCTCGTTTAAGTGAATTGGCAGCGCTTCGGATCACAGTTTTCAAAGAATTTCCGTATATTTATGATGGGTCACTCGATTACGAAGTTAAATATCTTGGCCGCTATTTGGACTCAAAAACAGCAATGATATTTGTGGCCGAAACAGAAAAAGCAGAACTTGTTGGGATGTCGACATGCCAGCATATGAATGACGAAATGGAAGAAGTCAAAAAACCATTTATCACAGCTGGAATTTCGACCGATTCCATTTTTTATTTTGGTGAAAGTTTATTGCAGCCGCAATTTCGTGGCCAAGGAATAGGTAAAAAATTTTTTGAACTTCGAGAAAACTATGCGCGCAGTTTTCCAAAGATTGAAACTACGACATTTTGCGCGGTTGATCGTCCAAGCACACATCCACAAAGACCATCAGACTATCAGCCATTGGATTTATTTTGGAATTCTCGAGGCTATTTGAAAAAAGAAAACTTAAAATGTTATTTGCAGTGGCAGGACATGAACGAATCAGTAGAAACAGTTAAATCCTTATCTTTTTGGGTGAAACAATGGCCAGTGTAAAAGTCGCATCGGCGCAATATCCTATTTCATTTTTCTCCAGCTGGCTTGATTGGCAAAAACACATGGATCGCTGGATTGAGGCCGCAGTTGCTGAGCAAGCTGAATTGCTTGTTTTTCCTGAATATGGCGCAATCGAATTAACATCTTTGTTTGGCGAAAACGACAGGCAAGATTTAACTTATCTGGCTCGGGGCTTGTCAGTTTATATAGAAGAATTCAAAAAATATTTTCGCAAGCAAGCGGTTCAAAACAATATTTATATTTTAGCACCCAGTATTCCTGTTATTGATCATGAACGAGTTGTGAATCGGGCTTTTGTTTTTTCTTCCGATGGAAAAGTCGATTACCAAGACAAACATTTTATGACTCGCTTTGAAGACGAGGACTGGAAAGTCCAATCAGGTGAGCCGATCATTAAAATTTTTAAAACAAAGTCTTTTAGTTTTTCTGTTTCAATTTGTTTTGATGTGGAATTTCCAGGGCCAGCACAGATTGCGGCTGGAAATGGAGCTCAAATTTTATTAGCACCGTCCTGCACCGAAACTTTGAAGGGTCTTCATCGTGTCCATATTGGTGCACGCGCTCGCGCCTTGGAAAATCAATTTTTTGTGGTTGTTGCGCAAACAATCCTTGATTCGAAATGGTCTCCTGCGGTGGATATTAATACCGGACAAGCCGCAGTCTATGGTCCACCAGATTTAGGGTTCACTGATGACGGGGTTTTGGCGCAGGGACTTATCAACTCTGAAGGTTGGGTTTATCAAGATTTAAATTTAGATTTGATAGCAGAGGTGCGTACTCAAGGCGCTGTTTTTAATTATAAATATAATGTAGAGCAACTCAATCCTCATTTCACAGCGAGCATTGTTAATTTTTAAATGATTTCGAATTTACTTGCCTCGACAGTTCCTTTTTATTCAAAATGAATGGGAATAGAGGTGTTTATGAAATGGATCATTCAAATAGTATTAGTTTTAACGGCTTTTCAAGCCCAAGCAGAAGTATCGCAATCCTATGCGGCTCCTCAAGTATCAGTTTTTACAAAAAACCAACGTATCGATAACGAGGGCATCGAAATTTATACGACTAACTACGAAATGAAAGCCTTTAAAAAAATTGGCGTGGGCGTAGTAACAGGTGGTTTAACGGGCGGTTTTGGTATTAACGGAGAATTCAATTTAGAGCCGGCGAATGCGCTCTTTTTAGGTTTGGGTCGCGGTGAAGCCTATAATTCTTTTAATTTTGGCTGGAAGTATAATTTTGAGTCACAATATCTGTCTCCCTACACTAAGGTCGGGTACGGTAAGTGGTTTAATAATAACTCGGGATCGGGCTCTGCGAACAGCAACGATATCCTTAAGCGAGTCCTTAGCGAAAAAGAAATTCGCGAAAATAAATTCGGTACAAACTTCATCGCAGGCGGAGCGGGTTTGGAATACAACCAAATCGAAGGCGATCTTTCGGGTGTGAATTTTTACGGTGAGCTACTTGTCATGACAGACATTTCTAAAGTGACATTGATCCCAACAGGCGCAGTTGGTTTGATTTATTTCTATTAATTTTTTCTAGCGATATTAAGCACTTATCATTCTTATAAAATAAAAAAGGGCCGGTATTTCTACCAGCCCTTTTGAAAGCATTTAGCTTTACAAAACTAACTACTTCTTTTTCTTTTTAGTAGCTTTTTTTGTAGTTTTTTTAGCAGCTTTCTTAGTTGCTTTTTTAGCTTTTTTCTTAGCCATGGTTGCTCCTCTCGTGTGAATTTATTTCTAAACTCACGTTGTTGTTGTTTTGACTTTTCAGTCTCCCTTAACAAAATGGTAACAAAATGATCTGTCTCGTCAACACTTTTTTTCTTGCACAGGGTTTGCAACGTCGAAATGGAGTGTTGGAGTGCTGCGAATGATGAGTTTTTTAATTTCTGTTTTCGGATTTTTAATTTCGAAACTCGTTTTGTCTCGTTTCGAGAACGTTCAACTCGTTCATGCGCAAAAAAGTAAAATATTTTTTATAATTTTATCTTTTCCGTTCTATCTGACTCTATTTTTCAAAGACCAATTGATATTCTTCATGGTTTATATCGGCATTTTTGTCTCGACCTTAATACTTTTTTTCTTATTTTTCGAAAAATATGCATTTTATATCTTTTCCTCTCGGAAAAACAGCCTTCTCAGTGCTTTGATTTTCCTAATTCAATCAGGAAATTCTCCGCAAAAAGCGATTCATGAATGTTATTTTCAGCTGACCGAGTTTGAAAAATATATTTTTCAACCCATTTTGTACGTCTTTGATGAAAATTTTCAAAATTTGAATCCGCGATTAAGCTTTTCTGCTGATTTTGCAAAAGAAATTCGCTCGATTTTGCTGACCAAAACTAAAATTACAGATCAATTAAGGCGATTTCAGAGCTCAATACAGCTTGAAAATGAATTTCGACAAAAGTCCGAGGCGATTTATCAACAAATAGGGGTACAAATGATGATGAGCGTAGTTATTTATGTGCTTCTTTTTGCAATTTCGTGGCTTTCTTTGGGTTTGAAACAGCATCCAGATCTAATTTTGGTATCCTTTTTGCTTTTGTTGGCAGGAATTTATGGAATTTTTAACATCGGAAAGAAAATCAAATGGAATATATGATGGAGCCGGCGGCATTGCGCTTGTGTCGAGATATTCGCAATGCAATTGAATCACAAAAGTCGATCAAATATGGGCTGCAAGTATTTATCAATCGCAAATTACGAGACCCATTTTCAGTAAATTTAGTTCGCTGGGTGCAGCTTATTGGCCACAATTCAGAAATAAATCGTTCAGAAGCCCATCGCTTAACAGATCTATTTAATATTTATCAAAGAACATTATTATTGGTTATAGAAAATGGTTTAGCGGGCCATTCAGTATCAGATCATCTGATGCAAATTGAAAGCGAGTTCCAAGCTATTTGCTTAGCTGATATAGCAAAACACACAGCCACATTGCCATTTCGATTGCAAATACCATTATTGCTCTTTATTTTGCCTGCCATATTGATCATTATTATTGTTCCTGCGCTGAATTTAATGGCTCTTTGAAGTTGAGATTATTGAAATAACCTTTATATTAGGAGACAGAGGTTAAGTATATGAGTTTAGAAAGCTATTCAGAGCTGGTTTCTGAGTTAAGTAAAGAAATTCCTAATCAAAAAAACGTCAAAAAGTTGTGCGATAAAATTGGAATTCCATACAACTCGGATCCCATCATTTTGATGTCTGATGTCCTCGTGTTTTCAGATAAATTCAGAAAAAATCAACAAATCAAATCAATGACAAGAGTCAATTTAAAATAAGGAACTTATGGTAGACAGTATATTACAAGCCATCGGAAATACTCCGCTGGTTAAGCTGAATAAAGTGACGCGCAAAAAATCTGCGATCGCACATCATCAATTTTATGCTAAAATTGAGTATTTTAATCCGGGTGGATCAATTAAAGACAGAATTGCTTTAGCTATGATTGAAGCCGCAGAAAAACGAGGAGAATTAAAACCCGGAGGCACGATAGTCGAAGCCACAGCGGGGAACACAGGTCTTGGGTTGGCTTTGGTGGCTGCTGTTAAAGGTTATAAATGTATTTTTGTGCTACCAGCTAAAATGTCTGAAGAAAAAAGAGCCATGTTGCGCGCCTATGGAGCTCGAGTAGTTATTACTCCCATGGGAGTTGAGCCCGAAGATCCTATGAGCCATTACTCTGTCGCTAAAAAAATTGCTGAAGAAATCAAGAAAAAGACAAATAATTGTTTTTATTCGAATCAATATCACAATTTAGACAATTTCGAGGCCCATTATAAAATAACGGGACCTGAAATTTGGAAGCAAAGCCAAGGCAAAGTCGATTTTTTTGTAGCGGGTGTTGGCACAGGTGGAACCCTATCAGGTGTCGCCAAATATTTAAAAGAACAAAAACCATCAGTTAAGGTTATCTGTGCAGATCCTGTAGGAAGTATTTTGTACGACTTATATTATCACGGCAAAGTGGTTGATCCACCAGGAGCTTACAAAGTTGAGGGTGTTGGCGAAGATATGTTGCCAGACAATTGCAAATTGAATTTGTATGATGGTTTTGTCAAAGTGACAGATCCGGAAGCTTTTTCATTAACAAGAGAATTAGTTATAGACGAAGGATTGTGCGTCGGCCCATCGAGTGCGCTGATTTTAGCAGGAGCCATGAAGCATGCTGAAACTGTGAAAGAGCCATCGAATTTTGTCGTTGTTATGCCGGATTCAGGCAAAGCTTATTTAAGCAAAGCATTCAATGATCAATGGATGGTTGATAATGGATTTTTAACGGCTGCCGAAATGCAAAAAGCATTTAATATTGAAATCAAAGCCGATCAGGAGATGCAGAACTATGTCTGAAATCAAAGATAAAATGAAATTTAATACTCGTGCTATTCATGCCGGACAAAATCCGGACCCATCAACGGGCGCGATCATGACTCCGGTTTATTTAACATCAACATATGTTCAAGAATCGCCAGGCGTTCATAAGGGCTGGGAATATTCGCGGACTCATAATCCCACAAGACGAGCATATGAAAATTGTATTGCGAATTTAGAATCAGCTAAATATGGTTTTGCGTTCGCCAGTGGTTGCGCAGCAACTACCACAGTCTTACATATGCTCAAGATGGGTGACCATGTTGTCGCAATGGATGATATGTATGGCGGTACATTTCGGTTATTTAATCGTGTTCTGAAAAATAATGGGATCGAATTTTCATTTATTGATTTAACGGATTCGAACAATCTTGAATCAGCTTTGCAGTCGAATACAAAAATGATTTGGATTGAAACTCCAACAAATCCGACATTAAAGTTAGCTGACATCCGCACCATTTGTGAAATTGCTCACAAGAAAAATATTTTAGTTGTCGTGGACAACACATTTATGTCGCCGTATTTTCAACGTCCAATTGAATTAGGCGCCGATATTGTTGTTCACTCTGCGACTAAATACATTGGTGGCCACAGTGATGTCGTTGGCGGCGTTGCAGTGACTTCCAATGCAGAAATTGCAGAGAAACTTGCTTTCCTCAGTAATTCAATGGGAGGAGTTCAAGGCGCTTTCGATGCTTTCTTGGCGCTGAGAAGCCTTAAGACCCTTCCTCTTCGCATGAAGGCTCACGCTGAAAATGCCCAAAAAGTAGCTGAATTTCTAGAAAAACATCCTAAAGTTCAAAAGGTTTTGTATCCAGGTTTGTCTTCACACCCTCAACATGCATTGGCTAAAAAACAAATGCATGGTTTTGGTGGAATGATTACGTTTTTTATCAAGGGCGGATTACCAGCAGCTCGTCATTTTTTAGAGTCAGTTCAAGTATTTGCATTAGCTGAATCTTTAGGTGGAGTCGAATCCTTGATCGAACATCCGGCGATCATGACACACGCATCGGTACCAGCAGAACAGAGAAAAATCCTGGGAATTGATGACTCTTTAATCAGATTATCTGTTGGGGTTGAAGATTGCGATGATTTAATTTCCGATTTGAAACAAGCATTTGATCAAATTAAGGACTAAATCTCAGTTATTTTAATGATTTTTACGTGATTTGTTGACATCAATACAGTGAATCGATAATTTTCAAATTCACGTTAAATTGTCTATTTTCGAGTGGCCAGGTAGCTCAGTCGGTAGAGCAGAGGACTGAAAATCCTTGTGTCGGCGGTTCAATTCCGTCTCTGGCCACCATTTTTACTTCATTTAAAATTAGTAATTTCCGTCTAAAATGTCTTTTGCATTAAAATGACTTAACTCATCCGGCAAAATCTTTTGTCGAACCATTTCTGAATACAACAAATAGGCGATCAAACGATGTCCTTTTTCGCTGGGATGAGAATCATTCTGACCAAATACTTGTGTAAAATAGCTCTCGATATCGCCACTGTTCTGAACGGTCGATTTAAATTGTGTGCTTATATCTATGAAGGGCACTCTAAACTTCAGAGCTGAGCGTTCTATGACTTGGTTGACTTCAAATCCTTCGGCTTTGTTTCTGAGCCAGTGATAATTTTGAAAAACAATAGTGGCACCAGAATCTTTGGACTTGTCAGCAATTTTTTTAAGGTCAAACTCAATCCACTCAGGAATTTTTTCGCCATTGTCAGGACGATAAAGATAAGCTTCGGAAGGGTATTTTTCGGAAAAATCGTTAATCAGCTTTTCGGCCGCGAATTTTATTTCTGCCTTGGCATAACGGTTTGTGAGCACTTGTAAAAGATGTTTTTTTATTTCATTACGGCTTGCAAAGGGATTAACAGTCAGCGTTTGAATGATTGCACTAAAGGCTTCATTGGGCCGATTTCTTTCTAAATAATATGTGTATAAGCCTTCTGCTGGCAAAGCAAACGCAGGGAATAATTTTTGACATTCTTTTAATACGGATTCTTTTTCGTCAGGTAGAATTGCATGGTCGTTAGAAGTAAGCGTATAACGTGCACACTTATCTGAAATTTGAAGCCCTGGTTTTGCATTTTCTTTTAATAAGGAATTCAATATTTTTTGCAGCTCTAATTTATAATTGGCGCTGATGTTGGGTACAGCGAGCATTTCTTTGATCAATAGATATGAAAAAACATCAAACTGCGTTTTGTCGAATGAAATGCTGTCATTGATTTGTTTGACAACAGAATCAATATTTTCATTCAAAAAAAACTGATATCGAGAGTGTACGTACAGAAGCACTCTCCAAATATTGCGCGGAGGATTTTGTTTATTTACTGATATAAAATGATCTAATTTTTCAAAAATTTGCTTATGATGAGAGTTTTTTTCTATAAATTTAATATAGTGATCTTCAGTGTCTGTAATGATTTTAAATATGGCAATTTCTTCTTCTGTCTGATCTGACAATTGAACGTTTTTAGATAAATGAGTAATGCTGGCGAACCAGCGAACAACCTTTGAATAATTCGATAAATAAAGTAAAGATTGAGACCAAAAGCTGAGGCCGTAGCCATATTTTTCGGTTAAAAATTCACCCATCCCATTTTTATTCCAATAGTTGGGTTCACCACCCATGATATGAACCATGTTTGGACGATATTCGCCCAGTTGATAATCCAGAGCTTTATATATTTCACTAGTATTCGCTGTGTTTTTTCCTGCGTTAATGATTCTTACTGTATAATTTGTACCTTTGAGACCCTTGTTGAAAAATCTTTGGATTACGTCTGGATAAGCATCTTTCGGATTTACACCGGCCCCAAAAGTATGTGAGTTCCCTAAAAAAAGTATTGTAAAGTTGGGATGAGAGCTTTCACTAGATAAGATCTTTGTTCGGGTTTCTGACTCGGGAGTATATACCAATCTTAGAATCACTTCAAAAATTGAAAGTGTTAAGATCAAACCTAATAGAAAAACAAAAATTTTTTTATACAATCGCATGAAATGACCTATCAAGATGTACATCTACTTTATTCAATCAGATTCATATAAGGCAAGTCCATTCTATTTATATATATGTTAGGCCAGATATATAGCCACATATTTACTGGTCATAATTTTGTAGTTACAATAATCAGCATATTGAACGTTAAAAATGGAATTTGAATGAATAATATTTATAAAAAAACGATCGTATTTTTTTTAGGAATCATTTTTACTTTTTGCGTTTCAGAAGTTTTTTTTAGAACTTTTTATTATTTTCATAGAGAGAATCAGATAAACATAACCAGTCAAAAGAATAAAGGCCAAAAATGGAGCCTGCTTTTTTTAGGGAACTCACATACTTTTGGGGCCGGCGTCAAAAAAGAAAATGCTTATCCAGGAGTTTTGCAAAAATTTTTTGATCAGAATTTAAAAAATAGTTCGTTGCAAGTTGTTGTACATAATGGGGGCGTGCCTAATGCAAATACTTTTGAAATTTACAACGACTTAGATAAGGTTGTTGGTGTAACCAAACCAAATCTTGCGTTCATTATGTCCGGAGAACCAAATATTTGGAATAAAAATGGTTATAACGAATATGCTTTTGAAAAAAACAAACCTCCTCGAAGCTCAGCCTTGAACTTCCTAGTTAAGGCTGGCGAATTTTCTAAAACAATTCGTTGGGTAATGAGCTTTCGCGATCTCAGTCGAAAAAGTTATTTATCTGAAGAGCAAGAGGATGAATTTCTGGTTTACAAAGAAATCGCCGCCGTAGAAAAAGTTTTTTTTGAGCTAAGACAGCAGAATGCCCAGTCGGACAGGCTTCGATTAGCGCTGCAAAGATTTATTCAGAAAAATGAAAATAATCCACCCCAAGAAGCGTGGAGAGCTGTTTTGTATTGCCTGGCCCGCCTCGAGTTTCATGCTTACAGCAACCCTTCAGTTGCGTTTGATTTAGTTTCCAAAAGTATTCAGTTTCAACCCTTGAATTTTGACATGTATTCTTATTTTTTTCTGAGACAAATAAAACAGCAGGCAAAATTAAATTCGGCAGAGGAATCGAAGGCTCAATCTTTGTTCCAGCAGCTTCAAAGCAGAGCTGATTTTCCTGGGGAAAAACGCATCGAAGAAATTTATAGGTATGCAATTATTGGCGAACGAACCGGCCAAGCTCGTCTGGGATTAGATTACCAGTTAATTAGCGAAAGCCATAACTACTTCAAGATATTTACAGTCATAGCTCTCGAGTCTGCAAATTATCAAAGAAGGGCTTTGGCAGATAACTCTGAAGCAAATATCACACTGATCGAGACCTTTAAAGCCAATCCTTTTTCGTTTAAAGGGAATTTAAAATCAGCGATTTTGGAAATAGCCTCAGAAAAAAACTACGATAAAATATCTCAGCAAATGGCCAAAGAAATCATTCAAAAATTTCCTGTTCGATTTCCGGATGAAAAATATTTTTTCGATCAAGAACACAGCGAAAGCCAAGCTTTGTTCGGTTGGATTCGCTGGGATACAATTCGCATTATACAAAAAATGAAAGAATTAGGGGTACCTCTTGTTGTGCAAAATTATCATTGGATTCGAGATCGAGCCGAGGCCCCGACTGTCAATGAGGCTAACGAAAGCGCGGCTATCGATCAGAGCGCTCTCTTTTTAGATACGCACAGCAGTTTTATGAAAGCAATTGAATCAGACCCATCTGATGTTGAAAGTTTTTTCATTCAAACGTATGGGATTAAAGACTCTCATCCGAGTGAAAAAGGCCACAAGGTTATTGCCTACATTATTTATAAATATATGGTTTCTAAGAAACTACTGCCGCCAGAGCTAAGCACATTGGATGCGGAGCAAATTTTAAAAATAAATTAATTAAAAATATTTTTAATTTTCTTTATAATATCACGTCTGAGTTGGCTGTTTTTTACTGAGCAGGCCGCAAAGAATTCAGAATACTCGGGGAAAACGGTATAGATGGATTGCGCTTGGCGATTATCGTGACGATTGAAAAACGACGAAATGATCTTTTTTTCAGACCGGCTGAGGTGCTGTCGACCATCAATCGTCGATTTCAACTGGTTTAAAAAAATTTGATACTTGTGCCAAGAGCGATAGTTTTTTTCAGATTCAGATATAGCCAAACTATCTGCGAACGCACCATATTCATTAATAATATCAATAGCTTTTTCTAAATAAATTGAAAAATCAGATGTCAAAAGCATCGGAGAATGGGCCGCAGGATCTGTGACGACATTTTGTCTTAAGTGGATCGGAAAAGAGTACTTAGTTGCTAAATCTCCATAGAGCTTTAATAAGTCTGGCAGAGTTGAAATACTCAGTATGTTTGTCGCCATTTGAGCTGACACGCAACCATTTTTAATCGGCAACTTTAATAGAGTTTCAAGATTTCGCATCCAACGATCCCAATTTAATTCTTTGCGAATATATTCGGCTCGTGTTCCAAAGGCTTCCATGGAAACATTGATATCAACATATGAAAAATATTCTGATAATTTAACCAAATGCTGACAAAATTTCTCCATCACCTTGGGAGTACAGTTTAAATTTGTCACTACAGAAATAGTGACATGTTTTCGCTCTAATTTAGCTAAAACTTCTCCATACAAGAGGGATAACTCATAATAATCTTCAATAAGAGTCGGTTCTCCACCGATAAAATTAATATAATTAACTGTGTGAGCGCCTTCTTCTTTAAACCACTTAGTAAGTTGCTCTTTAAATTCCGGATGTGCTTTAGGTAGTTCAAAAGACATTTGATAAGGCAAAATCTCTCTGCGCTTGATTTTATCAGTAGCCCATTTTGAGCTGTAGTGATGACTGCAGTACATGCATTGCATGTCACATGTGTTTTTCAAGCTTATTTCCAGCATATTGACTTTTTTAGAATAGGTCAGGCTGCTGTTTGACAAGATTTTGACTTTTTCATCGATTGTTTTTGCGGCTTTAAGCTTTAAGATGTCGTCGGCACTTTCTTCTAATTCATGTGGAAAGAAACTATGATCGACTCGTGGGGAAAGCATGTTCTTTTCCTCAAGTCTCCAGCACGAAGAGCAACTAGATATTTTTTCGCCCAAAAGCATGCGCGCTCTTTTTTCGCGCTCATCAGGCGAGTTGAGGATAAGTTGAGATCCGTGTTTTTTTAAATCAGCTTCGTTGAGCCTGCTAGAGGGGCCTGTTCGGCAGCAGTTTCTGTATTCATTTCGTCCCAAATTAATGATTGGATAATTCCATTGAAATACACAGGCGTTAGAATGAGGAAAAATTTCTTTAAAACTATTATCTGTCGACATGTTTGAGGCGTATTAAAATTAAACACAATGTAAAGTACATACAGCTATAGGTTATGTGAAAATGATTCGAATTTACAACGCAAATGATGCCGTAGCTGCTTTCTAACGCACTGAGGGAATCTCACAAAAACGTATGTCGTTTACCAAGTACCGAGGTTGATTCTAAAAATAAATATGTATATATTTTAATGATCAATACAAGGAAGATTAATGGAACTCGATCTATCAAATTCGAATTATATTCGTTTAGAGCACAGAAATTTAGATCACAAGAATTACGTTGTTGTGAACTGGTGCATGGGCAACACATGTAATTACAGCTGCTCCTATTGTCCTGATGATTTACACAATGCTAAAACGCCATGGCCCGATGAGGATGTTGTTATCCAGTTTATAGACAAAGTTACAAATCACTATGTTGGCAAAAAAATTTATTTTGAACTGACTGGCGGAGAGGTTTCTTTATGGAAGGGGCTACCGCGCGTTCTAGACTATTTACGAGAAAAGCAATGCAAGGTAGGAATTATTTCAAACGGCTCGCGATCAATGGAGTTTTTTTCTAAGTTGGTAGATAAAATTGACCATATTTGCTTAAGCTTTCATCCCGAAAGCGCTAATGAGGATCACTTTTATTCCGTTGTCGAGTTTTTTGCTGATCGCATCCGAACACATGTCAATTTCATGATGAAACCAGATGTTTTTAACAAATGTTTGTCTTTTGCTATGAGAATTAAAAATATTCCAAATATCAGTATTGCTTTACAGCCGTTGATGGAAGGCTTGAATGGCGCCATGTACGACTATAATGAATTACAAAGTAAGGCGATGAATAATCAGCACGAATTATTAGTGAAGCATATTAAATATACAAAAGATTACGAGTACTATCGCGGTGCCATGGCAATGGTGATGGCGGACGGAGAAAAAAAGGCAATTGCTCCGCAAAGATTTATTTCTTCCGGAGAAAATAGCTGGCAAGGCTGGAATTGCCACGTCGGTTTAGAACAAATTGTAATTGATATGGGTGGAACAATATATCGCGGCTGGTGCTTGGCGGGGGGGCCAATTGGAAAAATCTTTGATAAAGAACTTAATTTACCTGAAAAACCTATCGTTTGCCCGATTAAAAAATGTCACTGTAATTTGGACATTATGGCAACTAAAGAAAAAAATATTTGAGGGCAGTAAAGTGGCAAATCATAAAAATTACGATATCAGTCCAGGTCGTCCGATTCGCGCCTATAATGAAGATGGATCTTTTTCGGATTTCAGCACAGATGATTTAGTTGGAAAAAGACTTAACTTTTTTGAAGGTTGGAGTTGTGGCGTTGGAACCGACAGTATTTTTGTCAATATGGACGGGGACATCTACGGCGCCTCTTGTAAAGTCGGTGGAAAATTAGGAAATATATACGAAGACTTTGAAATTCCCGACAAATGGTTGCTATGTACTAAAAAAAGCTGCTCATGTGGTTCGGATCTATTCATACCAAAAGCGAAAACGGAACAGCATGGTCAACTTTTGTTAAAAACAAACGGCCAGCCACCTGTTTTGGAAAAACGTGCCGATCAAGAATTGGCGTCGCCGCAAATTTTTGCATTAGAAAGAACGCACGCATCTAATTTGAAACAAGTTTACTGGGAAATTGGCCGCCGCTGTAATTATGATTGTAGTTATTGCTGGCCTTGGATTCATAACAAAGTTGACCGACATAAAACTTTGCAAGAATTAATCACAGCCACTGAAAAAGTTATTTTAAAGTTTGCTAAAGGTGCAAGAGTTAATTTTATCATTTCAGGCGGTGAGCCGTCTTTGAATCCTGATTTTTTAGACTGGGTAAGATACGTTTCTTCAATGGGGCATTACCTCAGCATGCATTCTAATGGAAGTCGCTTGCCCGCTTATTACAGAGAGCTTATTCACTATGGTGATTTAAATCTGAGTGCACACTTTGAATTTGTTAACATAGAAAAATTTGTAAACGTAGTTGCTGCAGTTACAGAGGAAAAAATTTTAAATAAGAATCAAGGTGTCGGACATCTAGAAGTAAAGCTAATGATGGCTCCAGGTCGTCGGCCACAGGCCTTGGAGCTGCAAAGCCAGATTCTCAGCATTCCAGGATTTAAAGAATATTGTACTTGGGCTTTCGTACCTATTCGCGATGGTAAAATGGGCGATCAAATTAAAGAAGGCTATGAGCCGGAAGATTTTGAATTGTTTGGTAATGGAGTTGTGCCAACTTAAGTTGAATTTTTAAAAGGTTGTCATGTCAAATATTGATAAAACAGAAACCAATTCTGAATTTGGTATAAACATAGGTGCTGAAAACGTTCTTTGTCGTTTTAAGTGGGATTATCCTATTGTAAATTTAATGAGCGGACATATCAGAAATTGTTGTCGCACACCTAAACAAGTCATTACTCAACAAGATCTAGATACATACAAACAAGATGCGATCATGAACCTTCCTTACGAGCTTGAAAGACGGCTTGAAAAAATTCAAGGGATCACGCACGAGGATTGCGCCAGTTGCTTAAGATTAGAAAAAAATGGTGTGCCGGCACCTCGTAGTGGCGTTAAAGGATGGTTTGTTGATTATTGGCTTAAGCAAGGATTGGGAAAATCAAATGGTCGCACATTTGAAGAAACCTTAGCAGAACTGGGTAAAAATATTGATATTAACAGCCCGCTTTTAAAAAGTCATCACCCGGAAATGTTGGAAATTGTTCTGGGAAATACCTGCAATCTGAAATGCACTTATTGTTCTCCCCACTATAGTACTTTGTGGGCACAGGAAATGATTAAATATGGTGATTTGACTCAGGATGAATACAAAAAAATGTTTCCGCAAGCGCCCGATGGATTAAGTAAAATTTTTTGGGAATGGTTTTATGATGTAGCCAGACACAGCGTGGAAACTATTAATATTCTGGGGGGCGAGCCCACATACATTCCTGGGTTTTACGATGTTCTTCAAAAACTGATAGACGCCTATAGCGATTTGGGAAAAAAAGATCGACCGAAAGTGGAGTTGGGCGTGATATCGAATATGAACAGCTCAACGGCAGCGATAGATCGGTTAGTTTCATTTTTGCCAGAGCTTTCAAATCATTTTTTATTCAGATTACAACCCAGCGTAGAAGCGATGTACAATCGTGCAGAATATATTCGCTTTGGATTAAAATGGTCCACCTTAGAAAACAATGTTCGCCGAATGGTTAAAGAAGCTAAGAAATTAAATCTGAATCAAGATCAATTTTCGATGGGCTTTCAGATGGCCATTAATGCCTTTAGCATTACAAGCCTTCCTGAATTTGTTATGTGGGTTAACGAAATGAATGAAGAGCTTGATTTTGAATTTGGACTGATGAAAAACATCGTCAGCTTTCCAAGACACCACAATCCAATGATCTTGACTCCGGATTATGCTTTGTATGTTAAAGAAGCAGCGGATTATGTTAAAAAGTACGAAGAAAGAAATGATCGAATCTCTCGAACGCAACGATACTACGGAAGCTGGTACAGCTTCAGAATACATCTGCTTGATGGCTTGTATGATTCATTAAAAAGCGATCATCGCATTCAATACGATATTGATTCGCGCATAGAATTTTTCAAATTTATTAATCAAAATGATGAACGACGAGGTTGTAATTTTTTTCATACCTTCCCAGAGCTTGAACCCTTTTATCGCATGTGTGAAAAAATGTTTTACGAAAGAAGAGCCTTAGAAGAAGGAAAAATCGTATAATGAAAAATAATAATTCGATATGTTCCTTTCGTTGGTCATATCCTATTTATTATATGTTTGATCAAAGCATGGGGTACTGTTGTCGTACACCCGCCCAGTATATTTCGCCAGAGAATGCAGATAAATATGAAGCCGAAGTTTTTACGAAAATGGATTATTTCCAAAAGCGCAGATTAGAGATGCTCGAAGGTATTCGACACGAAGACTGCATATCTTGTTGGAAGCTGGAAGATAATGGAATTCAAAGCCCTAGATTGTATTCCAACTTTGAATTCCAGATGCAAAAATCTGGTATCTTGGAAAAAAATGAAACGCTACAAAACCTAGCCGACAATGAATTAAAAAAGGAAAAAGTTTCAGCGGATGCATCTCCGGATATTGTTGAAATTGTTTTATCTAATCTGTGCAATGCTAAATGTGTCTATTGTAATGAGTTTTATTCAACATCTTGGTTGCAAGAGAAAAAAAGAACCAGATCTGTTTCTGATACCTATTTTGATAAGCAAAGAAATTCAAGACTTGATCAATTATTTTGGAAATGGTTCGAAGATAAAGCAATGAAGACTGTGAATCGAATAGGCTTTATTGGTGGAGAGCCACTGTTAATTCCCGAGCTGTACGAGTGCTTATTTCAAATCAACGAAATAGCAAATAGACTGCCTCAATTAAAATACAAGCCTGAAATTTGTATTACGACCAATTTAAGCATCAATGATATATATTTAAATAAGTTTATTGATCTAGCCCAGCAGATGAACAAAAACTTTAAATTTGTGATTCAGGTCTCGCTTGAATCCGTCGGAAAGCAAACAGAATATATTCGTTTCGGTACAAATTGGAAACTGATCGAATCTAACATAGAAAAATTGCTGTCACTGAATAATTTAGATTTAGAAATAGCAGTATTGCCGACAATGAATATTTTGGCGATACCGACGATAGAACAGTTTTTGCTAGAAATCAGCCGCCTGCATAAGAAATTTCAGAAAGATATAAAAATACTCAGCAATACGGTGACTGACCCAAGCATGTTGAACCCATCGATTCTTTCAAAAAATCAAAGTCATTATGTAATTAAAGCAGCGGAATACATGCAATCTGAGCTACAATCTAAAATGATTTCAGATAAACAAAAAGAATTTTTCAACGAATACCTACTCTATTTGAATAATCTACAAAAAAATTTAAACAGCCGTGATTCCGTGGATATTAAACAACTAGAGCTGCTACACCTCTTTTTACAGAAAAACGATCTGTTAAGGCAAACAAATTTCAAAAATATTTTTCCCGAAATCGCATCAATCATCGAAATGGAGTTGTTGTGATCAAAAAAGATTTGCTATGTGAACATCTTTGGAATCATCTAGTCGTTGATTTTCGAACACAAGAATTTAGAATGTGTTGCAAGGCTGCGCCCATATCGACATCAGAAAAAGTTTTGCAAAACAAAGACACGCAATTTTTTTTAAATTCTGAAATTGTACGTACTGCTCGCAAAGAAATGCTTCAAGGAATCAAAACGAAATATTGCAAGCAGTGTTGGGATATCGAAGAACGAGGTCTCAACAGTCACAGAACGAGCTATCAGGATTGGGAAAAAAATGTATTCGCCACTAACTTTAAAAACAAAGAATTCGAAAGCTCGGACTTAGAGTCCCTCAGTCGTTCTGAGCATCCAAATAATTTAGACATTCAATTAGGTAACACTTGCGATCTAAAATGTATTTATTGCAGCGACCGTTTTTCAAGTTCGTGGGAATCTGAAAATAAAAAGTTCGGCAATATGGAATACGAAAAAAACTTTCCAAGTTTTAAACCGAACTCAAAGAATCATCAAACGTTGTTCGAAGAAACGTTTTGGGCGCTTTTTAGCGAAAAAAAATATTTATTTGATCGAATTGCCTTTCTGGGGGGGGAACCACTGATCTCTAGCAATTTCTATTTGATCCTAGAAAAGCTTTTAGAAAACTATCAACCTCGAATGAACAAACAAGAATTGAATATAATTACAAATTTAAACACCCCAGCTGTTTTTTTTGATAAATTTGTCAAAATTTTGCCAGAACTCAGCAAGAAATTTACAGTTAATATCAATGTTTCTATGGAATCTTGGGGTCAGCAAGCCGAGTATATTCGGAATGGCCTAGACTTCGATAGATTTTTAAAAAATTTTCAAAATTTATTTGATCTTAAGCTGCCTATTAAATTTACTACGATAACATCAATAAATTTTTTATGTTTAAGTACATTAGAAAAATATATTCGCTGGATCCGAGAGCAAGAGACAAAAAATAATATCGTCATCGAAGTTCATTACAATATTATTTCATATCCTCAATTTTTATCTTTGGATTTAGCAGACCATCAAATGCTAAAGTATGTAAAATCTATAGTTGAATTTATTGAGCACCAAGTGATCCCCAATGCAAATAGTTCTCATCAGCATTGGAATCGATATCTGTCACATCTAAAAGCTGTTGAAGATAAGTTATTACAGAACAATGAGTTTAATCCAAAAATTTTAGCTGATTTTAAACAATTTACTTCTGAAATTAAAGTGCGCCGCGGATTAAGCTTTTTTGACATTTTTCCTGAATACGCCGAGCTCAGTTATTTTAAATAGGCCAGTTCCGGCAAAGCCTTTCGAAAATCCTCATTTCTAATTTGATCAATTTCGCTTAAAAAACGAACGATGGATTGGCTTTTGTCGGCGCTAGGCTGTGTGCTTGGCTCAAGATTTACAAAGTTTTTTAAAACTTGAATGGCTTGTTTGTTCTGCACATTATATTTTTCAATTTGAATTGTGTCCAAATATCGAACTATCTCGTTTTTCATGTTCTCTGGAGCGTTTCGTAGCGAAAGCTGTGAGGGTAAATGGATAGTGTTTTCAATCATCACTGTAAATTTAGGAAACTTAAGCGTCCAATCTAAGTAGTTTTTTAAATTGAATATATTTAAAATACTGAAGGTGGGAAAGAGTCCAACAGTAAATGGATCATTAAGACTATGAAATCTATTTAAATTATCTTCTACTTCTGTCCACTTTGCATTCTTTCTTTGAAACTCAAATCGCTCTTCTATGTCGTCAATCGAAAAAAGCAGATATACATGTTTGAAGTTTTGTAGAGTTGAAATTAATTTATCACTGTATATCGTTCCGTTGGTATTTGCGGTAAATGAAATATTTTTCGCTGCTCCGAGCTCAATGCATAAATTGAGGACTTGTAAAAGCTCGTCGCTCAAAAACGGTTCTCCACCGTAGGCCAATAGCCGCTTTAGATGGGGGATCCACTTTTGGATAGTATCTAAATTATTAACAGATAGTTTTTTGGCTCGATTCAAATTTAGTTTCTGAATTTGTTCTTCGTTAAACCAGTTGTTTTTAATAGCTTCGGATAGCCATTGGGTCGACAAATCTGGACTGCAAATTCGACATTTCAAATTACACAGATTGCTGAGTTTTAAAACCAAATATTCAACAGCCGTTTCGCTGTTTTGATAAGGTATTTGATAGGAATGTTGGCGTAAGCTGATATTGCCAGATTGTTCTTCGATCCAACAAAGTTCACATTCGGCCGGCTTTTCGCCATTCAGAAATCGTTGGCGAAGATTTTTTAGATCACTTGAATTCCAAATACTTTCTAGCGAATCGTGTACCAGATTAAATGCTTGTCCATTTTCGTTCAGGATTGGTTTTTTAATTTTGCAACAAACTTGGCAAGTACCATCTGGGCTGATTTCCAAAGAATTGAATGGCATATTGCAAAAATGAGTTTGATTCATAGTCACCTTGTCGCGCTGCGTTTGCTTTATTGTCCGCTCTGTTTACACGAGGTATTTTAGTTGCAATTATTGAATATGAAATCTGATCTAATGTCATGTAAATAATCAGTTTTTTGCTTATAGTATGGAGACTTTTTGAGTTCACAAAAAGACAATAAAATTTTATTAGATGTGAGCTTTAACTGGAATCAAAATCCAGATCGTGCCCGAGCAGAACTGCAAAAAGTTAGTCCTTCTTACTGTTTGGCAAAGTGGGCGCACTCAACAATTCATTTTCAACTAGGCACTACGCACTCTTGTTATAATTTACCGATGCACCAAATACCGAAGGACAACCTATCGTCGAATCCTTCATCGTTACACAATACTCCAATTAAATTAGAGCAACGACAGCAGATGCTGGATGGGAAAAGACCGCCAGAGTGCGCCTATTGTTGGAATATTGAAGATCTCAACTCTGATAATTGGAGCGACCGAATTATTCAATCATCCGGCGATTGGGCCTATCCATCTGCCAATGAAATTTATCTTTCTGGATTGGGAGAAAAGATTGCTCCCAAATATTTAGAAGTATCATTTTCAAATAATTGTAATTTTAAATGTAGCTATTGCTCTCCGATTCATTCAAATCTTTGGCACGACGAGATTCAAAAAATGGGTCACTATCCAGTTAAGACGCTTCATAAAATGCCATCTCAAATATATTCGGAGGAAGAAAATCCATATATTGAAGCATTTAATAAATGGTGGCCAGATTTAAGTAAGAGTTTAAAGGTGTTTAGAATCACCGGAGGCGAGCCACTGCTATCCAAGCATACTTGGATGATCTTAGACGATATTGAAAAAAATCCGCTGCCGGATCTGACGCTTTCTTTGAATAGTAACTTAGGGGTGAGCGATATACTTATTGATCAATTGATTTTAAAACTAAAGAGACTTATAGAAACAAAGTCTATTAAGCGCTGTACTTTATTTACTAGTATCGAAGCGACAGGCGAACATGCCGAGTATATTCGACATGGTATGAACTATCAAAAATTTATTTCAAATATTCAAAAAATATTAAGAGAAATACCCGAGATAAGAATTAGCATTATGGCAACATTTTGTGCGTTGAGTGTTTTTTCATTCAAAGACTTATTGAAAACTATTTTAGAAATCCGCAATCAATATGCGAGCGATTTCAATAAGTTTCAGCGTTTGGGCATATCAACAAACTATTTACGCTTTCCAGACCATTTATCTGTACATGTCTTGAATGAAGAAGCGATCAAATTTTTTGATGAAATTTCTGATTTTTTCAAAAAAAATCAGTTTGATTCAGAAAAATATGTGATCGGATTTAATCGTCAAGAGATAGCCCAGTTTGAAAACGTCAAGCAATGGTTTAAACACGGAAGTCCTTCCTCGCAAAAAAACCAGCTAAAGACTGACTTTAAAAACTACTTTCAAGAATATGATCGTCGTAGGGGAACTAGTTTATATAAAACTTTTAAAGATTTAATTAATTACATATGAGGTTTTTAACGTGAGTCCAACTTTAGCTGCAATTTCATTTTACGTGGATCAATTTTATAGATATCCACTGACTCAAGAGCTGGCTTTCACAACTATTCGAGACAGTTTGAGTACTGGTCAAATGAAGTCGAAAGTGGGCATAGTTAACTTTTGTAAAAACCAAAAAATTCGATCCGAAAAGGCTGTTTTCGTAGCGCATTGGCATAGTCTGCTGGCTCTCATGATGCATAATGAAGGTATAGTACAAACTGCTATGGGTGTTGAAAAGTCGCAATTGTGGTCAGATTTTAGTAATTATTTGAATCGTGACTGGTCATGGAAAGGTGAGAACTCTGATATAATAGATTTTAAAATACCACCAGATACTGATTTAGTTGTAAATACAAGTTGTGAACATATGAGCGCTTTATGGCTCAAACAAATTCCAAAGGGCTGTAGAGTTTTACTTCAATCAACTAATTTTGAGCACTTAGAGCACATTAATAAAAAAGAAAGTTTAGAGGATTTTAAAACTTCATTAGTTGATATCGATATTACGTCGATGTTAGAGATTAATTGTGACGTATATAGTCGTTACACCGTTTTTGGAATCAAAAAATAGAGTTTTTTCTTGTTCTGTTTCGCGCGACAAGTTCAAATTAGTATATGGGCTTAAACTACGAAAGTTATCCGGGGCTATATTTAACTAAAAATCAAGATGGAAATCTTTGGATTCAGTTTGATCATGAAAAAGAAACTAATCCTTTTTCGCGCAAGCTCACGGTAGCGATCATTCAATTAGCTCAGCAAATCGAAACAGATGAATCTATTAAATCTTTGGTACTGACGGGGGGGCTCGGTCGCTCGTTCTGTGCAGGCGGTGATTTTAATGACGTTTCTCGCCTTAAAGAAAAAGAAGAAACTCGATTATACTTGTACGAAATTATCGATTTGTATCAAGCGATTTTAAAAATCAGTAAGCCGGTGATTTCTCTGATTGATCATTATGCCATCGGCCAAGGTTTACAAGTCGCTTTGATGACAGATTACAGAATTGCAACTGATAGAGCACAAGTTTCCATGCCAGAACTTAAAAATGGAGTCGCTTGTCCGCTGGGGGCGACCATTCTTGAAAACTATTTTGGACACGGTCAAATGTTAGAAGACGTAGTGGGTTGTTCCATGATGTCCGCAGAAGTGGCACTAGAAAAAAAATATTTCAATAAGATCTGCAAACCAGAGTTACTTTTAACTGAAGGCGAAGAGTTCATTAAAAATTTAAATTCTTATCCACTCGTACCCTTCAGAACAACAAAAAAAATATATAATCAAAAGCTCTATCAAGCACTTGAAGATGTTCGCTACGAAGCAGGCGAGGCGCATATTGCTACGATGCAAGCACAAACAGCTCAAAAACACTTCAATAAAATTTTAGGTAAGTAAAATGTCGGATCATAAAAAAATTCTATCCGACATCATTTGTAAAGTTATTAAAAAGAATATCGAAATTAACGAACAGATGAGCTTAAAGCAGGATTTGAAAATCGATTCGGTGAATTTAGTTCAGCTTTCTATTGAAATTCATGAAAAATTTGGCGTAGATCTTGGTGAAAAAGTAGATCAAGGTTTCTCTGTTAGCACAGTTAAAGATTTATTATTATGTCTGGAATGAATGTTTATATTGTGAATACAAATTCACGAATTGATGGATTTGAGTCTCGAGTTTGTCAATTAGCTTTGGGCGATGAGTCTATTTCACAAAGAATAGCTAGGCAACTCACGCAATCCAACATCAATTATCAAAAAATATCGTCTGATCAAAATCTCGACTTAGAAGGTAAAATAATCTTTTTTGACGATACTGTTTATTCTGATACGTTGGTTAAGTATATTCTTAAAAATAATTTAAAGTATTCAATCACCGAAAGAACTCAGATCAATCAGGCCTGGAATTCCAGTTTTTGCAAATGGGGACAAGAAATATGGGAAAACTTACCATTTAAATCTTTTGGACCAGTCCTAGAAAATAAACCAATTATAGTGATAGATCTGAACTTACCCGAAAAAATATATGGTACAGATCGATTTGTTGCGGCAGCTCCTGAATTTTTCTATCAAAAAATATCTGATTGGCCAGATTTATTAAAAGCACAAAGCTTGTGTGCGCGAGAACTTTCGGGAATCAATGCCAAAAAGCTAAAACCATTTTTTTCAGATCAGTTTATACTGCGACTTTCAGAAAATTCGTTTTTCAGAAAATTTTCAAACAAAATTGGAAAAAATTGTCGTATTCATCCCACAGCGATCATCGAGGGCTCTTGCTTGGGAGATAATGTAGAAATTGGGCCCTATTGCTTTATTCGAGCCAGCACAATAGGGTCGGATACGACTGTGCGCGAGCATTCGTCGATCAAAATGTCGACTATCGGCGCAGGATCTTATATTTTGCCATGTGATATTCTAAATAGTTATCTGGGTGAACAGACCTGCATAACAACAAGTATTTTATTTCATACAGTCATTGGATCAGGAACGTTTCTGGGCGGGGCAGTTGGATTTGCAGATTTAAATGCGAATCGATCATTCATACAATTAGATCAATCCCATGGTAATAAAACTGAGTCTGATCAAATTTTCCTGGGCAGTATGGTTGCCGAAAATTGTTTTATTGGTGCAGGACTATTATTCCATTCTGGCCAACGGATTGCCCACTCAACAACAATTCTTAATCAAAACATGATTCAAAAATCTGACTTTAAATCCGGTCGCACATATGTAGCTCGATCTGATAAATTAATTTCAATTCCGCAGCAATTTATTGAAAGAAATAAATGAGTTTTATACAGCACATTCCAAATAATTCAAAAATAGCAATATCAACACTGACAGAACACATAACTTTCAGTCAGTTACACGAAAAAATTCAAAGTACGATTCAATACTATGAAAACATATCTGAGCGATCCGTTGTTTGGATAGATTGTAAAAATACGATTCAAACATTGATTCTATTTATATCTTTTTGGGAAAAAAATTGTTGTGTTGTTCCAATTGATCCTCAAATGACATTATCTGAAATACAGACATTACATAAAATAATTGCGCCGAATTTGATTGTGAATCAAACAGAAGGCGGAAATCTCAGTCAAATTTCTACGACAGATTTGACCAATTCAGATATTCTCGATGCGAACACTGTCCAGTTAAGCTCTGGATCTACAGGTGAGCCGAAAATTATTTTAATTAGTAATAAAGCGATCATTTATCGCGCTATTTCAAATTTTCGTCATCTAGCCCTCAATGAAACAGATAAAACACTTTGCTCAGTCCCACTTAGCCACTCTCATGGTATTGATTGTTTGGCACTGCCCTCTTTGTTTTCCGGAGGAACCCTTTATATTACAGACCCACAAACTTCTTTTCCGAATCGAATACTGGATTGGATAGAGAAATATGGAATTACATTTTTTAGCTCGATTCCACAAATGTACAATTACTTTAATCAAATTTATTCACAAAGTTATCAACAAAAAAAATGGAACTTATCGACCTTAAGATATCCATTTTGTGGAAGTGCGGCATTGTCTTTGGAAACAGCTAAACAATTTAACAAAAACTTCAATCTAAAATTAAATCAAGGTTATGGCTTGGCTGAAATTGGAGTCATTTGTGTTAATCTCAAAGCTGATTCTGATAAATATGATTCGATAGGTGAACCGATACCGGGAATTGACTGGAAACTCTCGGCAGATTCTGAACTGTGGGTTCGTTCAAAGGCATTATTTAGCGGTTACTATCGTAAAAAAGAGGAAACTGAACAAAGGATGACGGTTGACGGTTACTTGATGACCGAAGATTTAATCAATGTCAGCCAAGAATTCCTATATATAGTAGGCCGTAAAAATGATTTTATTAACGTCATGGGGAAAAAAGTTTATCCGAAAGAAATAGAGGATCAACTGGCATGTATGGGGGGATTAGCTGATTATTGTGTTACAAGTGAACCTGATCCAGAGCGAGGTCAGGTTCCTGTTCTGCATTTAGTGCAGAGCCATCTGGATACAGAAATGACTGAAAAGAAAATATTTGAATACTTAACAAATCACATGGAACAATTCAAGATCCCTAAAAAAATAAAATGGCATGCCTCTTTCCCCAAAAGCCCTCTCGGAAAAGTGATTAAATCGAAGCTATGAGTTTTTTATATATTTTAAATAAGACAACAAATAAAGTCATTGTAGATACAAAAGCATTGAGCCATTTAATTTGTCCTTATGATGTCGATGTCGAAATTTATTCAAACAAGCAACACGCTCTTTATTTCAATGATTTGTCAGAGTTTAAAAACCAAAAACTAAAAACACCCAAAAATCATAAAAGCGAACCTCAAGCCGCTTGGTTGAATATTGATTTGGTCGATCATCAGACAGTATTCGAGACGGATCCGATGGGACAAGTTCCTTTGTGGTATGTTGAAAATGAAAAATTCATAGCAGTTACATCCGAACAGAAATCATTCAGCTCAATAAAAGATTTTAAATTCGATACAAAAGAAGATACCGATTATCTTGAAGTAAAAGCGCATCATCGAATTGAATTCGATTTCAAAAACATATCCAGAGTCTCTCCGGGTAGTCGCTTAGTTATATCGGTTCTTAATTTCGAAATATCTTGTCAGACTCATCAAATGCCTTGGGATCAGGATCATGAAAAAACGGATATGACCACGGAAGAGGCTCAAGACTTGCTGTATTCTGCTTTGTTAAAATCAGCGAGTACTATTCCAACAGACCATGCGGCTGCTTTTCTATCCGGTGGAATTGATTCTTCTGTTGCAACGGCTCTTTGTCCGCAAGCAGATATAACGTATAATCTAAAGACATCGATTGGTAGTGAAGAGGCCGAATCCAAAGAAACAGCCAACTTTTTAAAGCGCGAGTCCGAGACGATAATTTTCAATCAACAAAATATTATTCAATATTTTTCTGAAGCTGTGTTCTGTAACGAAATTTATGACGGATTAACAGCAGAAATCATTTTACAGATGATTTCACTGATTCAAAATGTACCAAATCATAAAGCAAATTTCATTTCGGGTTATGGGGCTGATTTGCTATTTGGCGGAATGTTAGGACATAAAGAATATTTGTATGTTACAGGTGTCAAAGATACACAAAGTCTTTTGAATCGCACTTTTTGGTCTAAAGAGATGTCACCATTTTATTACTGGAAAGAACGAAAAAGAATGTTTCATTTGTATTGGCATCCAGAAGTGATTCAGGCCGCACTGAAAATTCCATTAATGCTGCAGCAGCAAGCTGCAGGCACTGAAAAATACATCCTTCGAAGTCTGGCAGTTCGATTTAATTTACTAACACAGCCGCTGGCGTTTCGAACAAAAACGGGTATGACAAATGGAACTCAGATGCACGTTTTATTATCGCAGGCTTTGCAATTACCGAATGAATATAGTTTTGATCTGAAGACCAAAATAGCTTTAGAAAAATTTCATCAGCTATTTAGCAATAAAACCTGAATAAAAAGCTTCGGCTCTTTCTCTGATTGCAGTCAATGGTTGGTCGTACTGATCCAGTTTTAATTGATCCAAACTCTTAGGCAAGTCTGCTATCTTTGGATAAAACCATTGATCTTCTAGAATTTGATTTTTTGTCATAAACAAAGAGGCTTTTTTGACTAGATACGGAAAGTATTTCATCCAAGTCATCGGCTGAATATAAACAAAAGCATGAATTCTCGTTTTGTTTTGTCCGACAGGAGTTAAGAAAAAAAAGGTCATATTTTTTTCAATGACTTTTTCTTGTGTTTTTCGATCAATCCACTCTGAGTAGTAACGCATATGCATGGGCTTGACATAAGTTTTCCAGTCAATGACCCAGTCAATAGTTCTATTCTTTTTAAAACCATAGAATATAAAATTCTTTTTCTGATTTGTCTTATACTTGATATGGATAAAATCTTCTAGTCGTTCCCAAGAAAATGAAACTTCGGACAAATCACTTGATTCTGGCCCTAAGAATCGATGCACATAAGGGGTATGCGAGCCTTCGTTAAAATTATCGACCACGACATGAAAAGGGGCGTCCAGTAAGACATCCAGCGATCCAGAAAAAATAAAATGATCTGGCACTTCGCTGAAAAAATTTCGTGGGTCAGTTGTCCAAAGGTAATTTCCGAAAACATATAATTCTTGTTTTACAGAATTAGATTTACCATGATAAGGACAGGTCATGGAGTTGTTATCATAGGTTTTACTATGGCATAACTTCATACCGCGATGTTGACAACGATCTTCAGCCATATAGTATTTTGAATTAAATTTGAAAATAGTTTTAAACTCATTTCCTATTTGAAAAGAAACGGGTTTTTTTAATTCTTTGATATGAATGAGCGGCGAATTATAATCAAAAAGGCTCACGTTTGACTCTTTTCCAAAAATTGAAGAATAAAATCCGAAACTTTATCTGATTGAACTAAGCCTGTTATGTTACCTGTATTTAGTAAATCAGACAAATCGGTTTTATGAGTTTGTTGGCTAGTCTTCCACTCAGCATAGCTTTTCGGATTCTGCTTAGCTAGTTTTTCGATAGCCTCATCACTCATAGCCCCCATTTTTGATCCGGTTAAGGCATATAGTCCCATTGATTTATTGACTGTAGGAAACGCTAACAATCCACTTCCCCCAAAGCATCTACCTGCGATGAGTCCAATTTTAGGAAAAGGATAATCAATCATAAGCTCAATCAACTTTAACGTTTTCATGATTACGTTTTGATTGCTATTTTTTTCTCGCGGATCGCCACCAGGACTGTCGGTCACTGCAAGCAAAGGGAGTTTCAAAGCTTTAAATAAATTCATTGCCTCGATATATTTTTCGATCGTATTGACGGAAATTGTATTCGTCGAATGATCCAGTGGATTAATTAGAATCCCAAAATTCATATTATTTTTTTGTGCTAAATAGCACAATCCTGAATAGGAATAAAAAGGGAAAAGCTCACTGGTTCTATCAGCTAGTTGTTGCATGATATTTTCGAATCGGGGGCTATTGTAATTTGAGTATATCCCAGACTCGGAATTTAAATTGCCATGAAAAGCAGTTGAGCTGATGTCGTGTAAAGTGTTTCCCGCCAAGAAATCAATAATATTTAAAATTCTCTTCAAAGAATTATCCAGATCCGAATAAATTTCTTGAATAAAGAGGTGTCTTTCAATTTGATGCTCTGCCGATGCGTATTTATAAAAATTTGTATCTTTACCAAAAAACTGAGAAATAACCTGCGGGCCTGTTAAATTTAATAGAGATTTCTCTCCGCTTACAATTCGTAGCTGTGCTTGACCAAAAAAGAGGGCTCCGGCTCCCAAGCAAAGCTCATGTGCAAATGCAAAATAGGGACGCTTCTTTCTGATTGAAAACAGGCGTGGCAGGATGCCCCAAATCGAATTAAACATAACCCGAGTTTGAGTCAGTCGTACTCCTGCGCTGGATATTCCAAATACAAGCGGGTCAGATGAATCGTCAATATCTAGAAAGTCCAAAAATGCATGCAGATAGGCCAAGTTTTCATTTGAAAAGGTGCCGCCGCGAATATTTGGATTCATCAAAATTAAATAAAAACGAGTCTGATCTTTCGATATTTGAAAAGCTGTAAGACCATCAAAGGCGTCAGTCAGTATATTGTCAAAATAGGATATTGAATATTTTTCGGACAGAATTTTTTTTAAAACTTCAGAACTGAAAATGTTTTTTCCAGATACCAGATCTAGTTGGCTTAATTCAAACGATTTAAACATACAAACTAATTCATTCCCAGCGGATGATTTTTTTTAACGATAAAGCTGATATTTCTGCCTGATTTGTCTTTATCTCTTCGATAGGAATGAAATTTTGGATTTTTCAAAGTGTCTTCTGTGGCGAAGAGCTGTTTCTTTACGTGTATTGAAGATATTTGTGACTGAACAATTTTTAATAAATCAATATAATACGATTCGCCGATTTTTTTGAAAATATGATTGTCAGTATCAAAACAACTTTGCTCTAGAAGTAATTTCACGTCTTCTTGCACTTCAAAGCTATCTTGTAAAATGTGCGGCCCCCAGAATACATTTATGTTTTTCCATCCAAGGCTATTCAGACTTTTTTGAAGAATTTTGTTTTGAACACCACGCCAGCCAGCATGAACAGCCAGTATATCGTTCGTTTCAATATTGACTATTAAGATAGGAATACAATCCGCTGTTTTGATATACAGTGCAGTATTTTCCTGCTCGGTCCAGTGCGCATCGCCTTCACATAAAATACTTTTATTCGTTGTGTGAATAAGTATGTCTGAGTGAGTTTGTTTGATTTCTTTGAAAGTGTATTGTGGGTAATTATTTTTTAAAATATCCAGAGACGCCTTTTGGTTTCCAAAAAAACACAGATGTGTGTCAGATTCGAATTTAAACCCGATCTCTGTTTCCTTGAACATAAAATTGAAACCCCCAAGAACTGATCCGCGCCAGATCTGATTCTGGCCACGAGACTTTAAAAATCATATTATCTCGAGTTTTAGGATGAGTAAAACCTAATTCAGCTGCGTGAAGGTAAAAGCGATTTAAATTTTGTTCTTTGGTGCTTTTGGTCGAATATCCATAAGTAACATCACCTACTAAAGGCAATCCAAGCTCTGACATATGAATACGAATTTGATGCGTTCGACCTGTTTCTAGCTTTAATCGCAAAAGATGTTTATTTTGAGCAGATTCGATCACTTCATAATGTGTGACGGCCCACTTTCCAACCGAGCTTTCAAATTGAGGGTCACGAATAATTTGATTGTTCTGACGTAAAGAGCAATATTTTTTTCGATCGTGAGGGTGTCTGGCTAAAAAGGAACGGATCGTTCCTTGGGTCGATGTTTTCTTTCCCTCTGCAATAGCATAATAAATTCGATGTGTTGTTTTTTCTTTAAATTGTTCTGCCAATATATCGTGTGCAACATCATTTTTTGCAATAACAAGTAAGCCACTTGTTTCTTTATCGATTCTATGAACTATTCCAGGTCGTAATTCGTTTTTAACGGACAGTTGTTGTGTATGATTTAAAAGTGCATTGACCAAAGTGTCTTGTTCATGGCCAGCGGCAGGATGGACAACCAGTCCCGCAGGCTTGTTCACAACAATTATGTCGTTATCTTCAAAGATAATATCCAGTTTGAAATTATATGGAACTAAGCCGACGTTTACTTTCTCTGGAATGATGACCATGACAAGATCATTTTCTTTAACAACAAGTGAGCTTTTAGCTATTTTTCCATTCACTGTGACTTCATTTTTATCAATCATATTTTGTGCGAATGAACGAGTTGGAACAAAATCTTTCAATTCGGCAACAGCCGAAAGCCATTTGTCTAATCGAATATTCGAATCTTCGGGGCGAACAGTAAATGTGAGTTGATTACTTTTGTTCAAGCTTTTGCTTATAAAGTTTCATATAAGACTCGGCAACTTCTTTGTCGTTAAGCCCGAGGGTTTTGGCCATCTGAGTAATGTATCCACGAACAAAAACAGGCGCGGGTAAGTTGTTTGAGTCCATATTTTCCAAGGCTTTAAGATACCAGTGATTTACTTTTGTTTTTTCATGTAGCGAATCGATTGAAATTTTTCGGTATTCACGAACTTTTTGTAAAAATGAACCATCCCACTCTTTGCATCCAGCGATTTCGTTTTCAAAAGCGTCATCTTTTTTAAATTCAACGACAGGCTCTGGTTGAACGCTTGTAACGGCAGGAGTGTTGTTGTCAAAAAGCTTTTCAATTTTTTGCGAAACAGTCGTATTCGAGGCTGTCTTAATAGCAGACAAAGATAATTCTTCAGGTGAAAAAGTTTTGGCCTGCATACGTTTTTCATAGATATTTCTATAGCTTTGGTTACCAAGTACCTGGTAAGCCTCTTCGATCATATTACGTAAAGAATCTGCTTCTTCCTTCGAAAATACGGAATACAGAGCTATATTTTGTGGAGAGTATGTTCTTTTCGCTTTTTCATAAGCAATAAGAATGTCATGCTGAGTCGCCGTTGGGCTAACTTCGAGAATTTCATAATAGTTGTGACGATTTTCTGTACTCATCTGTCATACATGATAAAACTTGCAGCAATCTTGAATCAAGAGAAATTTAAAGAGGTAAGTATTTAATTCCTAACATATTTTCTTCCGCCTCAGAAGCGCGCAAATATTGTGGAAAAACATCGTGCCATTTTGAAAATTCTGAATTTATAATTTTTTTGCTTGAAATTTCAGCCATTATTCTAGCTGTTGGAAAGTCTAAATTTGAAGCAGTTAATGTATCAGGTCTTAAAATAAACTGAGAAAAGTTTTGATCAAGATAATTCTGATAGTCCTTGTATCCATCGCCAACCACGAATGTTTGTGCCGTCAGATAAGTTCCTAAATTTTGAACGCGAACCACTTGAGGCTCTTGGATGGTTTTAAGCTCAGAGTTTTCGATTTTGAATTGGGCTAAATAAACCATATTTTTATAGGCATTAATCATCGTAGTAATATGAGGACATGTCATTGGGGATGTCGATGAATCATTGCGTATATGATTGTAGGCTTGCATTGCGAGCGTGTTCAGAGAATTGATGCCAACCACAGGTTTATTGTAAATATAGGCCAGTGTTTTAATGGTGTTTAAAGCAATCCGGATTCCCGTGAAGCTGCCGGGCCCTAATCCTGTAACAAACACATCTATATCAGAGAGCTGCAGCTGAGAATCGTTTAAACATTTTTGAATAAAAATATTTAAAGTATCTGAATGAGAGCCTTGGCGCATGGATTCTTGGTAGAAAATTTGGCCATCTTTTCTGAGGATGGCCACGCTGCCAAGTAAGGTGCTAGTTTCACAAATCAGTAAATTCATTAGAATAAAAACTTAGTGATGTCGTTGAATAGTGCTAAAAACATTAATCCCATCAGTAATGCAAATCCGACCTGGTGAGCTATTTCAAGTTTTTTACCAGTTAAAGGCGAGCCTTTAATGATTTCGATGACATAAAACACCAAGTGACCACCATCTAATACGGGAACAGGTAGTAAATTTAAAATAAATAAACTGATCGAAAGAATTCCCATCGTCATTAAAAACGATTGCAGACCCATCTGGTAAGAATCCTTTGCCGCTTTTCCAATTGAAATCATTCCGCCAATGTTTTTATGGGATACTTCGCCCTGGAAGAGTTTAACAAATGACATAATTGTCATTGTCGAAATATCCATGGATCGATTCCAACCCTTTGCGATCGCTTGAAAAATATTATCTGCTGAAACAAAAATTGTTTCAGGTTGAGCAATATTCACCATAGATACAATTCCAACTGTGTATCTGCGATCTTCTTTACCCTGTAAAGTCATTTGAGAAGTCATTTGAGGAGTGATTTTTTTAATGATCTCAGCTCCATCACGCAAAACAACCATCGTAACGGCGTCTTTACCATCATAAGATTTGATCTGATTTAAGACTTGATCCCAAGCGGATATTTTTTCTTGATTGATTGAAATAATCTTATCGTACTTTTGTAAACCGGCTCTGTCTGCGGGAGAGTCCTTCACAACTTGATCTAAATATAAATCGGGATGTTCAATTCCAAATTCTTCAATACTTGCGATATTTGTATTTTCAGGGATTTGAACCTGCAAAGTTATTTTTTCTTTTTTATCAGATCCAGAAATAACTCGATCAACCTCAACAGTTTGGCCTGTTTTTTCTAACAGTGAATTGAGCGATGCCCAGCCAGTTGCTTTTTTAGATCCGATTTTAAGAATTTCATCACCAGTTTTAAAACCCACTCTTTGTGCAAATGAGTCGGCTTTGACTCCAACAAGTGTGCCTTTTGCGTACGGCAATAAGCCTTCTATATTTCCAATGGATTTACGCAAAGTAAAAGGATTTGGATTCGCCATCCCAGAAACTTCGACTTCAATATTTCTTTCGCTTTGCTGATCTTGTTGAACAGTCAGGTTTATTTTTTTATTAATATTTTCGTTTAATAAATTTTGAAAATCTTCGTAAGTTTTGATTGCAACATTATTTACTTTTAAAACTTTGTCTTGAGAAAGCAGTCCGACTTTTTCCGCAATGGAGCCTGGTTGTATTTCAGCAACGCGCGCCGAGCGAACTTCTTCGCCTTTGTAAAAAATTAATCCAAATACGAAAACAGCAAAAACTAAATTCATCAAAGGACCCGCTAAAACAATCGCGATTCTTTGCCAAACTGTTTTGTGTGTGAAGGAAACTGATTTGAGTTCTTCGGGGATATCTTCGGCACCTTGCTCACCATACATTTTTACATATCCGCCCAGTGGAATGAGTGATATGCAATAGGTCGTGTCGCCTCTTTTAAAGCTCAGGATTTTTTTGCCAAAACCCAGCGAAAAAACCTCAACACGAACTCCACAAAGTCTTGCAACTGCAAAGTGGCCAAGTTCGTGAACAAATACTAAGACGCCAAGTAGGATTGTAAATGGAACCAGATTTTCAATAACGGTATTTAATATATTTGCTAAATTCATAGTAACTCATTTTAAACTTTGTTACCGAATTTAACTACTAGAATTCACTGGATCTGACTCAGATCAAAACATTCAAGACTCGACTAAAGACTATAGAGCGTTGCAGCTAAATAAAATAAAGGTGCAGCTAGCAATACACCATCCATGCGGTCTAAAATGCCTCCATGACCTGGCATAATTGAACCCGAATCTTTGACTCCAGAAACACGTTTGACCAATGATTCGAAAAAGTCACCAATTTGTCCTAACGCTCCACCCAGCAATCCACAAAATACAAATACCCAAATAGGCGTATTTGTTAAAAGCAGTGAAAATAAAAGCGCTGTTAAACATGAAAACGTCAAGCCACCAATAGCACCTTCAAGGCTTTTTTTCGGAGACAGTAACGGAGCAATTCGAGTTTTTCCAAACTTTACTCCGAATAAATAAGCTCCAATATCGCCAGAAAATACAACAGCTAGCAAACAGAAAAACCATTCCATTCCATTATTCGTATGCGTAATCCAAACAATACAAGCCGGTAAATAACAGCAATACAGCAATCCCGTTGTACATTTCGTGACAAAGGTTAATACATGATCGATGGATGTAAATTTTTTGTGTAAAGCAATTCCGTAAACAACAGTAGCCACAAAGCTCAGAATGACAAATACGCCGGACAAAGATTTATAAAGAGGGTGTGTAATAATTAAAAATGTAATCAAACACAAAGCTACAAAAAAAGTTTTTGAGTAAACGGGGTAGTTCGAACTAAAAAACATTCTAGCCATTTCGAAAGACCCACGAAACACTACCAGAATAGCCAAAACATAAATGCCAGTCTCTTGCCAGAAGTAAATAGCACAAAACAATAAAACTAAAGCAACTGCTGCAGAAAAAATTCTAGACGTTAAATTCGACATTGATTTTACCAAATCGGCGCTGACGTGTTGAAAAGTATGAAATAGATTTGTGGAAGTCATCTAATGTAAAGTCAGGCCATAAAACATCAGTGAAATAAAGCTCGCTATAAGCCGCTTGCCACATCAAAAAATTAGACAGTCTGGATTCGCCACTGGTTCTGATAATTAAATCAGGATCAGGAACAGCCGACGTCATTAATTGCGATTGAATCAAATCTTCATTAATATTTTTTGGATCAAGCTGGCCGCTTTTAACAAGTTCAGCTATTTTTTGTGTTGCTAAAGTAATTTCTTGGCGGGATCCATAGCTGAGCGCGAAGCAAACGTGTAAACCTGTGCAGGCAGAAGTTTTTTTAATTGAACTTTCGACTTGAGCTCTTACTTTTGCAGGTAAGCGAGACATATCGCCAATTACCGAAAAACGGACATTTTCTTTGACTAAGTTTTCTGTTTCTTTGATCAAATATCTTTCCAGCAAACGCATTAAAAAACCAACTTCGTCTTGAGGACGAAACCAGTTTTCTGTGCTGAATGCATAAAGTGTTAAATATTTGATTCCACAGCGTGAAGATTCTGTAATGATTTTCTTGGCAACACGTGCACCTTTGATATGGCCAAAAGTACGCGGCTTTTTGCGAAGCTGCGCCCAACGGCCATTTCCATCCATAATAATTGCAAGGTGTTGCAAAGAATTTGCAGACATTTAAATCTCGATCTCAATTAAATTGTTAAGATCGATTTTTCTTTTTCGTCTGCGATTTGGTCTACTTTTTTGATGCTATCATCAGTTAATTTCTGAATGTCAGCTTCGCCTTTTTTAGCTTCATCTTCACTGACAGCTTTATCTTTTAAAGCTTTTTTGATTTCTTCGTTACCATCGCGACGAGCTAAACGAATAGCTACACGAGCATCTTCTGCAATTTTCTTAACTTGTTTAGCTAAGTCTTTACGACGCTCTTCTGTTAAATCAGGAACTTTTAAACGAATCACTTTGCCATCATTGATTGGTGCCATACCGATATCTGATTTAACAATTCCAGTTTCAATTTCTTTAAGAATAGAAGCTTCCCAAGGTGCAATTAAGAAAGTTTTTGCATCCGGAGTAGAAACAGAGGCGACTTGAGAAAGGGGAGATAATTGTCCGTAATAATTTACACGAACAGAATCAAGCATTGATACTTGTGCTTTACCTGTACGAACTTTTTTAAGTTCTTCGGTTAAGCCTAAGATCGTTTTTTCCATTTTTGCTTTTGTAGCTGTTTTTGTTTGTTCGATCATTTGAATATCCTCTCTGAAATAAAATTAGTGAACCAGTGTTCCGATATTTTCGCCTTGAATTGCCTTTAAAATATTTCCTGGCTTAGCAAGATCGAAAGTCATAATAGGTAATTTGTTATCCATACATAAACTGATGGCCGTTGAATCCATCACTTGTAATCCCTGCTTCAGAACATCGATATAGCTGATCTTATCGTATTTTGTAGCATCTGCATTTTTAGTCGGGTCTTTGTCGTAAATACCATCGACCTTAGTGGCTTTCATAAGAACCTGTGCATTGATTTCCATGGCACGCAATGAAGCAGCTGTGTCAGTTGTGAAATAAGGATTTCCAGTTCCTGCTCCGAAAATAACAATACGTCCTTTTTCAAGATGGCGAATCGCTTTGCGGCGAATATAAGGTTCTGCAATTTCAGCCATTTCAATTGCAGATTGTACGCGCGTTGGAACGCCTTCTTTTTCCAGAGCATCTTGTAACGCCAAAGCGTTAATACAAGTTGCAAGCATTCCCATATAATCAGAACTTGCGCGATCCATTCCTTGCGCCGATGCTGCTACACCACGAAAAATATTACCACCACCGATGACAAGGCCGATTTGCACACCTGTTTCGTGAGCTGCTTTAACGTCCTGAGCGATTTGTTTAAGGACAGCTGTATTAATTCCCGTACCTTGATTTCCCGCCAACGCTTCGCCGCTCAGTTTTAAAAGAATTCTTTTATAAACAGGTGTTTTCATTAATATGAGCTCCTTGGTGATTGAACCTGATAATCTAGCATTTTATGACACAATATAGAGTTTCAATAAAGAGAAAAATAAGCAAAAAAAAAGAGCCTTTTCAGGCTCTTTTTCGAAGTCAGTTTAGTGACCTTTTGTTTGGGCTGCAACTTCAGCAGCGAAATCGACAACTTTTTTCTCGATTCCGGCACCTAGCTCAAAGCGTGTAAAGCGCTTGATAGTTAACTCGCCGCCAGCTTTTTTAGAAGCTTCTTGCATGTAACCATTGATAGTTAGGTCTGGATTTTTAACGAAAGCTTGATCCATTAAGCAGTTTTCAGCCAAAAACTTACGAATTTGACCTTCAACGATTTTATCAACCATTTCAGGTTTTTTGCCTGATTCAAGATTTTTTTGTTTAAGAATTTCTTTTTCTTTAGCAACAACTTCAGGGCTCATATCAGCTTGTGATAAAGCCATTGGGTTCATCGCAGCAATGTGCAAGCAAACATCAGAAGCAAAAGTTTTAGCATCTGCAGAAGCAGCAGCGGCAGCGTTCGCAGCGCCTACTTCGATCATAACGCCAATTTTACCTTCACCGTGGATATAAGTGTGAACTAAGCCTTCGCCTGTTACTGAGTATTTTTCAGAACGGCGGATAACCAAGTTTTCACCGATAGTCGCAATAGCTTCTTTCAAAGCTTCGCCAACAGTTTTACCAGGTGTTTTTGTGAATGGCTGAGTCAAGATATCGCCAGTCGCATTTGAATTTAATACGTGAGTTAAAACATCACTTACGAAAGCTTTAAAGCCGTCGTTTCTTGAAACGAAATCAGTTTCTGAGTTCACTTCAACAACAGCAGCTACTTTTCCAGAAGTGGCAGCAGTTACTACGCCTTCGGCAGCAACGCGATCAGCTTTTTTAGCAGCCGCAGAAAGTCCTTTTACGCGCAACCATTCAACAGCTGCCTCGAAATCACCTTTTGCTTCTTCTAAAGCTTTTTTGCAATCCATCATACCAGCATTCGTTTTTTCACGAAGCTCTTTTACCATTGTAGCGGAAATAGACATGAAAGTTCTCCTTGAGAATAAAGTTTAATTTTGAAATTACAGAAAAAGAATCAGCTTATTCAGCTGATTCTTTGTTTTCGTTAAGTTCTGCTTCGATCTCAACTAGATCCGCAGTACCTGCAGCAACTAGCTTGCGAGTTTTGTTAGCCTTAACAACTGCAGGTCCAGCTGATTTTTTATCTTCAGTCTTAGCTTTTGGAGCGCGACCTTTTTTTGCCTCTGGAGCGGCTGCTTCAGATTTTTCTTTAGCATTGTCAGAAGCTTTGTCAGTCATAGTACGAGCTTTTTGTTCCCAAACTTTAGCGCCTTCCATGTAAGCTTCAGCAACTAAATTTGTGAATAATTTGATTGAACGAATAGCATCGTCATTACCTGGAATTGGGTAATCAACTAATTCTGGATTACAGTTAGTATCTGCAATAGCCACAACAGGGATACCTAATTTTTTAGCTTCTAAAACTGCGATGTGTTCTTTTGGAAGATCTACAACGAACATCACTTTTGGAAGAGTTTTCATTTCACGGATACCTTGTAGGTATTCAGTTAAACGTTCGTATTCATTATCAAGACCAGCGCGCTCTTTTTTAGTTAAAAGATTGAAATCGCCGTTTTCTTTCATTTTGTCGATTTTACGTAAACGATCGATAGAAGCTTTGATAGTTTCAAAGTTCGTTAACATTCCACCTAACCAACGCTTAGTAACGAAGTACTGACCTGATTTTTGAGCTGCTTCTTGGATTGGTTCGATAGCTTGTTTTTTAGTTCCTACGAAAATCATTGAACCGCCTTCAGCAGCAATAGATTTTACGAATTCAGCAGCTTGATTAGCGCGAACTACAGTTTTTTGAAGATCGATAATATGAATACCACCACGTGATGTGTAAACATATGGTTTCATTTTTGGATTCCAACGCTGAGTTTGGTGTCCAAAGTGTACGCCTGCATCTAACATTTCTTTCATGGTAACTTGTGCCATGTATATATCCTTTTCTCTGGTTATGCCTCCGAAGTGCAGAGCTCGGTCGAGTGTGTTGAAAATCAACGATTCACTCTGTGGGGCCGAGAAACCTGAATATCACCATTTGATACCCAGACCAGTTAATACCCTTCGTGTGTTATAGTGGGGATCAGGATTATCACAGAGCATTAGGCGATGCAAGAGGCAGAAGCACTTTTCTCGACGGAAAAACGGGATCATTTGAACCGAATAGCAATAACAATGTGCTCAATTAATAGGCTTTTGGGAAATGTAATCGATGGTGAGGGTTTGATAAGTACATATTTTGAAATAGCA
>Ga0255180_1000103_pt1 | contig 45999 bp, 41 predicted proteins | sample Atl_Colum_RepB_8_FD_189933 | JGI IMG/M metagenome (GOLD analysis project Ga0255180, IMG submission 189933) | Freshwater microbial communities from Altamaha River, Georgia, United States - Atl_Colum_RepB_8d | ecosystem: Environmental > Aquatic > Freshwater > River | place: USA: Georgia... | reverse complement strand
GTTCCGTTATCCAACATAATTCGATAACTACCGCCGCCAGAAATGTTTGTGACTTTGCCGTCAATTTTGACGAGATCGTCTTTAGCCATAAAATATCTCCTTTTTTATGAAGGAAATATTTTAGTAACGAGAGCGACCACCGCCGAAACCACCACGTCCACCGCCACGGTTTTCACGTGGTGCCATAGGTTTAGCTTCGCTAACGTTTAAAGTACGACCTGAAAAATCTGTACCGTTTAATTTTTCGATAGCAGTAGTAGCTTCTGCATCTGTTGACATTTCAACAAAAGCAAAACCTTTGCTACGACCAGAATCACGATCAGTTACGATACGTGCTGATTCAACGTTACCGAATTGAGCGAATAAATCAGTTAATGCCTGATCGTCTGCGCCAAAAGAAAGATTACCGATGTATATTTTTTTTCCCATTTGTGCCTCCTGTAAGGTTATTGGGGCCATTAACAGAAGACAGTAGGACATCTAATGAATTACGAAAATGACAGTTGAGAGAACAGTGTATACGATATTTTTTAAAAGATCATCAAATTTCATGAATTTGTAAAATCAACCCTCTCAGAATCAATATATTGGCTTTAAACCTGTTTCGTATCTATGAAAAAGATGCCAGGTACAGATTTAGGGGTGATTGGGTGAATATTTATTTGAATTCGAACGCCTCCGGACTAGCATCAAATTGTGAATCCAGAAATAAAAAGAATTTTTTTTAAAATGTGGATGGGGCGATTTTTAGCTGTGATCGTTTTGAATTTACCCTTAATGCTGCTGTTGAATTTGCAGATTCAGCCTGTTGCTAAAAACAGTTTAATCGCAATTATTTTGTTGATCGATTTGGTTTGCTTAGGAGTCTTACTTCGTTTTCACAAAAAAATAATTCAAGCTTTGCAGCAGCCTTCTTTTTTGGCTCAGGTGAAATTACAAAACCGCTCGATACCCAGTTTAGATGGGGCCAATACATTTCAAATAGCAGAAATCAAATCCATCGACGGAAACCATTTGCCTGTGAAGGTGGATCTGAGTTTTTCTTCGGTGGCCTTACCCCAATTAGCAGATGATTTTAGCGCACAGGTTTTTACAAAAGATCAAACACCGCTTTTGATATTAAATACGGAACGTCAAATTTTAATCTTAGTTGCTGGTATCAGAACTGATTCGTAGCAATGGAATACTTGTGATTAAAGTTTTAAGCTTATGTTTTAAATTGAGTTTAGTTTTAAGTTTAGATGTTAATGAATTTCGCAGAATCCAAATGTTTAAGTAACATTTGGAGCGGGAGACGGGGCTCAAACCCGCGACCTTCGCCTTGGCAAGGCGACGCTCTATCAACTGAGCTACTCCCGCGATCGCATTAGAGAAACTAAACTAATGAAAATCAGTTTTGATGTCAAAGTTAATTATTCAGCACCTTAAAATTTATTTAATTGCCTATATGTAAATAATGTGTAAATATGAATGAGTGAGCAATGAATTAAAGTGGTTGTTAGTTGATTTGAATTCTTTTTTTGCATCTTGTGAACAACAAGATCATCCCCACCTGCGTGGTAAACCTGTGGCCGTGGTTCCGATGTTGGCGGATGGGACTTCGGTGATTGCAGCCAGTTATGAAGCTAAAAAATTTGGAATTAAAACAGGAACACGTGTTTTCGAGGCCAAAAAAATGTGTCCCGGAATTCAATTTGTCAGTGGCGGGCATAAAAAATATGTCGAATACCACCATAAAATCATTGCGGCTGTGGATGAAATTTGTCCGGTCGAAAAAGTTTTATCGATTGATGAAATGGCTTGTCGTCTGATCGGCAGGGAATGCCAATATGAAAATGCCATTGAAATCGCGAAACGAATTAAACAAAATATTTTAGACAAAGTCGGTGAATGTTTAACAACTTCTGTCGGATTAGGTCCGAATGTTTTGATTGCAAAAATGGCGTCAGACATGCAAAAGCCGAACGGATTGGTGGCCGTACCTGCCGAAGCCATCCTAGAAAAAATGGGGGCTTTGGATATTGATGCGATTTCGGGTGTGGGATCGCAGATGAAATATCGTTTGAATTCAAAGGGTTTTTACAAAGTCCAAGATTTACTGAAGGTGTCCGAACAGGAACTGCGAAAAGCTTGGGGCAGTATTTGGGGGATGCGCATTGCTCAGGAATTGCGGGGTGTGGATATGGATTGGAAACGAAATGATTCCAGTTCGTATTCGCATGAACATGTTTTACCGCCGGATTTACGAACAACATTAGGATCTTATCAGATTTTAATGAAGCTGCTTTCTAAGGGATGTATGCGGCTTCGAAAAAATCAGCGTAAAGCTCAGTCGTTAGGAATTGTGATTCGTTATATGGATCGGTCGCGTTTTGAAAAGTCGATTCAATTTCAGGAAACGGATGATACGGCTTATTTAATTCGCGAATTAAAAAAAATGTTTCCTCGTTACGAAAAGAAAAAACCGATGAAAGTGTCCGTATTTTTGTCGGGGTTAACGGCGGCGGGCCAGGGCCAGTTGTCTTTTTTTGATGACCCTAAACGTGAAAAAATTAATCAGGCGATGGATGCGATTAATGGAAAATTTGGGGCGAACACTTTGGTGTCGGGTGTGGTGTTGGGCGTGACCGGGCAGGCGAAAGCGCGTATTTCGTTTAACCATATTCCATCCAAAGACGATGAATTTTAGGAAATGGATTTACGGCAAAAAAAAGAGAGACCCGAAGATCTCTCTTTTTGAGAAGTTTTGAAAGAGGCAACTAATTACTTAGTTACTTTTTTCTTAGCTTCTTCAACTGTAGCAGTAGCAGCTTCTTTTACTTCTTTAGCAGCTTCTTTAACTTCAGTTGTTGCAGCAGTTGCAGCGTCTTTTACTTCTGTAGTTGCAGTTGCAGCAGCATCTTTAACTTCAGTTGTAGCAGTTGCAGCCGCATTTTGTGCGTCAGTAGCAGCTTGTTGAACAGCTTCTGTAGTTGCAGCAGCAGCATTGGCAGCAGCGTCTTCTGTTTTCTTAGTGCAAGAAAATACAGAAACAGCAGCTAAAACGATAATTAATTGTTTCATGGTGTTCTCCTTTTTTATTAGTAACAGACTTTTCAGCGTAAGGCTTAAAATCGTTTTCTTTTGTTTTGAACGAAATGAATCTACACGAACGTTTTAAAAAAACAAGAGCTAGGAATGGAATTTTTTGTGTATGTAAACACTAGGTGAGTGAATTTGTGTGGGATTTTGAAAACACTGATTGTGATTAAAAAATGATCTAAAAAGCAGATGTTTATTCAAGAACGGGATATTTTTTGAAATATTAAAGATAAATGTAGACGGGGGCTGATTAATTCCCTATAAACATAACACAGCAATTACTGGCGCGGGGTGGAGCAGCCCGGTAGCTCGTCGGGCTCATAACCCGAAGGTCGTAGGTTCAAATCCTGCCCCCGCAACCAATTCTTTTCTAATCGTAAATACCTAAAATTACATAAAAAATTAAAATTCAACTGATTGCTTTTGTTTACCAATTTCATCTGTATTTTCCTTCCGATAGTCAACCAATAGTCAACGAAGTTCCAAACTCATCCAAACCATGCCTCACTCAAACTAACTTTAATTTTTTCTCTGCCGCGACCTCCGTTTCTTTCAAAACTGGTTTTAACGAAAAAACCTTAGAAACATTGGCGATACTTCCTGACAATAAATGAACGTAGTTCATCGTTGTCGTGATATCCGCATGACCGCAAATTTCTTTGACGGTCTTGATGTCGACACCATTTGCGATCATTAAAGTCGTTGCCGTATGTCTTAGATCATGAAAACGAATTCGTTTTCCGCCCCAGTTTTTAATATCTTTACCAAACTGACGATCAGAAAAATTATCATGACAAATCGGTAGACCTTTTTCATTTCTAAAAATTGTATCTTCGGTTTTTAGTTTTTGATTTTTGATCAAAAATTGAAATTCTTGAAATAGTTCCTCTGAGCAAGGTACGTGTCTTGCTTTTTTTCCTTTCGTTGGTCCGAAATCAAGCGTGACACGATTAAATTGCCGTCTAATCCAAATGCTATTTCCCTCTGTTGAAATATCATGGACCTGTAACCCCCAAATTTCTCCAGCGCGAATCGATGTGTTCAGTGCTGTCAAATAGACAACGTAGACCCATCTTTGTTTTGAACCCGCAGGATATATTTCATTCATTTTTGACAAAAATGAAATTGCTTCTTCCTGATTCCAAAATTGCATTTCTTTGGTTTCACGTTTGAGTTTTCTAAAACCTATTGAAGGATTGTATGGAATTCGTCTTTGCTTGGTCGAAAAATTGAGAATCGCTGTAATAACCTCTGTCTTTCTGTTCACTGATGAATTTGAAAGGCCTTTACTTTTTTCTGATTGCTGAATCTTTGACAGAAGTTCTGGTGTGAATTTATCCATTGTGTGATTTCCAAATTCTTCAATAGCGGTTTTAAGAATTCCTTGAGCCCTTTTAATATGACTTTCAGTGAATCTTAATTTTCCGTCGTTGAACCAAAACTCAGCTTCTTCTTTAAACGTACGATCTTTCAGTGATATTCCAGCGAAGGGATCTTTTTCTCGCGCTTTGAGATCGACCTTTAGATTCTGTAAAAATGCTTCAGCGTCGTTTTTTCGATCAAAACGTCTAGTGATTCTTTTGGAGCCGCGACCATTTTCATGAACGCGAACTTCCCATTTAGATTCACCAGTTGATGTTTTTACTTTTCTTATAGACATTTATCTTCCTTTTCTACGACTTAGATATTTTGAAAGTCGTTTTGTGAAGATATCCAGCGTCTTAAAACATCTGTACGAACATACAATTGCCTGTTAAACTTAATAAAGAGTCCCTCAGGTATTTTTCTAGTTTTGGCTTTGGCCTTCCAAGAATAGATTGTTAAAATCGAAATTCCAAAAGTATCAGCCACTTCCTGAGGTCTCATCCACCCCTTTAAATTGTCAAAGAACGTATCCCGACTTTGTAGGTCTGGGAATGTAACTAATGACATAATAGACTCCTTTCATATTTTAATAAATAAAATTCTGACCTTCGCGCTATTGTTGGCGATTGTGTCATGCCTCATTTTGAATTCTGATTTCACCTTTTAATAGGCGACCGATAAATTGATCCAATGAAATTTTGCCGTTCAGTTTGATATAATCCTCATGGGCAATATGCAGTCGGTCCTTTTCGCTTAAAGTGGACTCTTGTAAGTCCTGTATATGATTCGACTCAACCAGCGACAAGGCCTTTGCGATAATTTCCGAATCCTTGATTTTTCGACCGTATGTTTTTTTGTTGGCCCTATCTTTAAGTGCTGCCAACAGTTTTGCCGATTCCAGATCGATTTTTTTAAGTACGTTTTTTCTTTTGACCGTTGATGATGTTTTATCTTTAGCTGTCTTGACTACGGTTTTAGAATCTTCCATTTTTACCTCCATTTTAAGCAGATTCTATCTGCCGTTTAATTGTTTATTTTTGCTTGTTCTAAAATTAATATTTTTAAATTGAACGGACCTTTGATTTCTGAAAATTCAGGTACTTTTTTAAGTTTATCCCGAAACCTATCTGCTGTACTCAGAGCACCATTGGCGAGCCCTTTTTTAACAGCACTATCAACTGATGATTGCGTTTCAATTTGTCCAAAGACGTTCGTTTTTCGGGGAATAAGGCCATCAAAATATCCTGCAGCGAAACTTGCGATAAAGTCGCCTGCAAAATACTCAGCCTCGCGAGAGTGATTTTTACCGATAAGTCCAGGTTGTCCTTGGCTGGATACGCCGACACCTTTGATGTCAAAAATCTGCTGACCAATGACTAATCTATAAATATTAATAAATATTCTTTTTGAGTTTCTTTCTAAATAGCTTTCGCCAATAAATTTAAATCCTCTGAATTGCCCTTGATCAGCTGAACCAACAACAGGCGCTTTTTCGTCAGGAAATGCAATGACCGAATGGGGTACATTGACTTCAACAATATCGCCCACTTTTATTCCTCTAAATATTTCAACAGACCCTTTAGGGGGTTGAATAAGTTCAGAAGCGTTAGATTCACGTGGTAATGAAATAATATATTCAGTCGGAATATTTGCACTATTCATATTAATTGATCGAAAATTTGTATTTGGTTTCTGAGATATTTTTTTCTTATCAATATTTAAAGTTGGCTGTTCATTTTGAATCGGTTCGGGAGCTGTCCAGATTTCCTCACCTTGAAGGTTACTTGCAAAAGCGAATGCGCTGATGATGATTAAATTCATTTTCGACCTCCGTTTTCAACAAGAACAGGTTGTTTTAAAATAAAACGATTGATTGTAGCTGACTTTTTAACGATTTCATTTTTTTGCATGGCTGAACCAAAAGATGAATTATTGGGCCTTCCAAAAGAGGATCTAATTTCGACAAGATCTTGATGTCTGATTTTACTTGGAATGATATCAAATACAAAGATACTTCTTTCTGGAGAGCATTTAACAATGACATTTGTTGGTAGCGATGAGTTCAACTTTAAATTCAAAAATAAAGCCTTTTTATCATTCGGCGAAATTTGCGCCTTTAAATCTTCACTGCGTCCGATAAAGACTTCTTGTAGACCACATGGAAAAATTAAAATAGAACCAAGGCCAGGGGCTAAATAGATCCTTTGAACTTGGCTTTTATCAAAACGCATTGATTGAATACGGTCTGGTGCCTCAGCATTTGTGATTAAAGGCGATAGACTAATCACGAACAATAGATTCTTCATAGGAATCAACCTCTAATCCAAATGGATTCTCAGCAGTTCTAGGAACTGATTTAAGTTTTAATGAAACAATGACTTTGTGATCTTGCTGATTGAGTCTGGTCTTTTCTTTAATTTGAACCAAACCTCGGTAAGTATTATCCTCATCTTTAGTTAATTTTAAAACTTCAGAAGAAAGTACTATGTTATCGCGTTCGACCTTCGATTTAAGATCAATAATTTCAGAGGACTTCTTTTTCCAGAGTTCTTCACTCATCATTGTTGTTGCAAAACCAAGACGTTTATAAAAATTGATTGAATCAAAATTATAGGCATTAAAGAAAAACTTTTGAATAAATGCGATAGCTTCTGTTTTATAAATTGGATCATTGAGTTCGCTGATGATGCGTGTTCCATTACTGTCAATCCCAATGATAATAGGTTTTTTGGCTTGATTCATTGTTCGTAAACTTAAAATCGCAGTCATTGTGGATATGAAGGCCATCAAAATAAAAAGAATAAATTGGATATTTCTTTTAATTATTTCTTGAGCGTGAATTTTCATTTTTTAGTCCTTTCTTAAGTTTATTTCGCTAATTTTCGCTTTGATGCTTGGCTTTGGTACTTGGCTTTGTTTAAACGATTAGTATCCATTGTAAATGAGGTGAATCTATTAAACGTATCTTTGCTTCTAGGTGAAATATGAGTAGATCTTTTGCCAGCCAATACAGAAGACGAAGTCGCTTTTGGGATAGAAACTGTTTTACCGATAAACCATTGGCCCGCAGAAATTCCTGCCTGAGCAGTTTTTGATATGGCTTGGCCGGGTGGACTTTTGATGGCCATTCCGGCAAAGGCCACAGGTGCTATACCCTTAAATAACGTCAAAAGTAATTCAAGACATTTTGCGCCGAATTCATCTGATTGTGTAGAGACTAGGCCTGCATGAACTTGATCAAATCCGTACCAGATAATAGGCCACGAACTTCCAACAATCAAAAGACCTAAGAAAATTTCAAGTCCCATACCAAAACCTAATAGTGTGCTGGATAAGAACACCAAAGGCGCCATAGAACACATTAAAATCATAAAAAATAAATGTAAATAATAAGCAAGCCAGAATAGACCAGCTAATAAAACTTCTAAAATTTTATCGACTGAAAATGGAATGATTCCTGGTGATGTCCAATCAGGTGAATTTCCAGTAAATGAGGCTATCCCTGGATATTTGGGCAGATAGGTTTCAGGTATCGAAAAAAGAATATCGATAATTAACGGAAACGCAGTCAGTAAAATAAAATAGGTGAGGGCTCCTTTAATGGCTTGAAATGCTTTATTTCCTTCACCTGCAAGATTGGAAAAGGCGATCCGAGCCATAAAAAGTGGTAAAATAAAAATTGAAGTTGTTTTTGATACAGATTCAAAAATTTGAAGGCAAACCACATGAAGGTTACTATAATTTTCCATTATAACCTCTGGAAGAAATATCATTGGTATTTTGATTTCTGATTTGACGTTGTCGTTCCGAAAATTCCGACCATTGGCGGACTTCTTCGTTTTCTTTTTCAATTGAACGCAATTGTGTATCTGCGTTTTGCATAATCATTGTTTGCTGATTTTTTTGAACTTCGTTCAATGCGACGTTTGTTTCTGTTGTATTTAAGGCAATAGCTCCCTCTGTTCCCAAGGCGGCCGCTCTGGCTAATAGACTTTTTAATCTTCTGATATATTGAGTTGTTGCTTTGATATTAGTTTCTAGTCTTTTTGATGACCAATCTGGACCTTTTAAAACGCTTTGTGTACTTCTTGAAAGATAGCGTGCATGAGATGACTCAGATCTTAGAATTTCAGCGCGTTTTTGTATGTCTTTAGCGCCATCCTCTAAATCTTTATCGGGCGCAACTTCTGAAGATAATTCAGCCGCCGCATCAACATAAGCAGCAAGCTCCACGGCTTTTTTTGCTTGTTCGCCGACAAAATCTAAAAACGAGTAGCTAGAACTACAAAAAAAGAGCACTACGAAAAAGACAAGCATTGAACAATCTCCTTCAACGATAAATTCGGGCAGGCGGCCTTTAATTCATTAAATTTTCTACGATCTTCGTCTTTTGATGTGTATTGCCAGTACTCTTGAGCATTTAATCTAATTTTTAAAACGCGCTCGCCATGAATGTCCTTTAATAAGCATTCAGAAAATTCACCTTGCTTGCGTCGTAAGGATTTAATTTTTTCAATAGAGCATTGATTGATTTGGTTTCTTGCGATGAATGAAGCATCATCTCCATCAGCAGAAAAATAAATTCTATTTGGTGAATTATCTAAAATACCTGTATCACCATCAATAACCACATGAGCCGATTTTTGAGCAACTGTGATAAACCCATGACCTTCTTTACGAACGTTTGCAATTGATAAATTAAAAAACGAAAAGCATTTTTTAATGAAAAACGGAGTCTCGTCAGCAATAAAGACTATTTTCTTTTTATGTTCTGATTTTTTCAACATTTCCAGATTGAATTGCGCCATAACTGCGGCCAGTCCTCCTTGTGCAAAGTCGGGATCAAGTGCCTGAGAGATTTTTGAAAAATTAAAGTAAGTGAGTGATTGATTCAAATTTATATTATTTTCGTAGACTGGCTTAAAAGCATTGCCATAAACCCCATTATTAACCCAGCGTTGGAAAAGTTCTTTGCGCGGCAAATTTGTAGCCATCTTTTCATAAAAATCATTTAACGAAAGTTCAGAAGAATTAAACTCAGCATATGTTAAAATAGCGCGTTCGAGATCGGATTTCATAGTTTTTGAAAGTTTAGTTTCACCTTCTTCAAGGATCAGAACTTCCAAAAACGCAGCTAGTATTTGCACAGCTTCTTTTGTTGAACCTAATTCTTTGATGACATTAAATGGATTGATTCCTGTAGGTTCATTCAGACTGAGTGTATGCTCAAGACCTCCTAAAATTTCAGTTTCTCTGGAATGACTGCCTCCGACATCTATTTTAATAATTTTTAATTCTGGATCATAAGCCAAGGCCCGAGTAATTGCGTTTGTTAAAACAGATTTACCAGTGCCGGGTCTTCCAAAAATACACCAAGAAAAGGATTCATAACTGGGATCAAAAATATTAACGTATGAAAGTGATTCATCCCTTCTGTGAAGTGCTAAAGAACGTTTCATGACATTTTGTTTGGACTTTGAATCACCTCGACTGACTAAGGGTATATATGTCACAAGGGTTGAATCTTTTTCTAAAAGTGTAAAATGCGGTTCTTCCCCCAGATAAAAACTTTTCAGACTGTTTAAAGCGCCCACGCTTTCGATATAGAATTCACCAATGGGGTCTAGCTTGCGCTTGATTTCTTCGCGATCCATTCTTAGAAATTCTTCAGATCCTCGTTCGATTAAACATTGCCATTCAAATCGAAATAGTTTTGCTCCGTTTAAAGAAATATCTTCTAAATCTATTTGTGCCTCAGAAAATTTTCGATTTTCATTCAGATCAGCGGTTTGGATATTTTGTTTAGACCTACGACGAAGCAAGGTTTCAGATTCTGTTTGTGGTACAGCTTGGATTGAACAACAAATCATATAGGGTAATGGTAAGCTGTCTTTAATGTGGCTCAATGTTGTTAGGTCCATTCCAAATTCAGATTGTTTCGTTAGCCTTAGAATACTTACAATACTTGATCCTAGATCGACACTTTGAAAGGAATGATTCACCTCTGCTTGAATTTTCGGAAATAAAACCTCAATTTCTTGATTGTTCAAAGCCTTGACCTTGATGCCATTGTTTTTGAGGATGTTAAAATCAGTTAAAAGATTCTCATTTGAGAGACTTTTTTTTCTTAAAAATGAGACAAGATCCATCTTGGCCGGTTTTTCAAGAAAGACGAAAGCGCGATTTTTAACAAAGCCAATACTATTGATGGCCTTTATTCGAGAGTGATCACTGTTTTCATCAACTGAAAATTCAGATTTTATATAAATTCGAAGTGTGCGCCCCAGAGGAAGGTCACGTAAAAGACTTTGGAGCATTTGTTCAGTGTTTTCAATACCAAAGATTTCCTCATCAAAAAGATCAATTTCAAATCCCGCACATAAAGTTCCGTTTTCAAGGGTATGAATAATTAAATCTGTATAGCTATTTGTCTCGATTATTTTTTGAAACATAGTTTACTCCGTTTTTAAAAAGATATAGAAATGAGTCTCTGATAATTTTTCGCCGAAATGACATTCTGATTGGAATCAGGAACCCCAGAACGCAGACTGAAATCAGTAGTGCCCAGATCGTGTTATCAATTTCAAGTATTTTGAACAGCAGCAATAAACACAAAAGGAAAACTCCAGTGCCAGAAATGTCTGTATATGAAAGACCTAAAAAGTAGGATTCATCATTAAGGACTCGCGAAGTTTTTCGTTCTCTCATCTGAAAATTTCCTTGAAAACTTCAATTAATGCAGGCCCGCCGAAAGTGGCTGCTGCACCAATGATGCCACTCATCAGAATCATTTTTCCGACATTTGCCATTCCAATAGACAACGCTATTCCGCCAAGTACAATTCCGATGACTGCAGTCACTTGACCTATCGAGATAACAATACTTTGACCTCGCATTGCGGCCTCTTCAAGTCGATTGGCAAAGGCCGGATTTGCGAGGATTAAAATAACAAGCAAAAAACAAAAGTTATAAATTTTAAAAATTCTTTTCATAAAATCTCCTAGCGTGGATTTGGTGGGATAATTTCGAACATTTCAACTTGCCTGTACCATGTATTAGATTGATTTGGATCTTGCACCCATTGATCCATTTTATATCTTTTCCATTCACCTGGCTCGATCAGGTTTGTGACCTCGGCGGGTAGGGGTGAGGTAAATAATGATTTTCCTTGTTCAGTTAACTTGGGTTCTAAATCTTTCTGCATTTTTTTAATTTGTTCTTTAAGCGATTCATTTTCCTTTTGTGCAGGTGATCCTTGGCTGGGATCGCTTAAAAAAACTGTTCCTGCGGCCATCATTGATGCAGCAGCTGCGCCATACATATATCCATAGGCTTCTTTATTTGTTGGCTTGGTTTGTCCAACAAGATATCCACCAACTAGGCCTATTGCCATGTTTCTGTAAAAGGATTCTTTAAATGAATTAGAAGTTTGGCATGAAGTAACTGATATCACTAAAAGTGATAGAATATTAATTTTTCGAAATACATTCATAGTTATTTCCTTTGTTATTTTTAATACAAATTGATCCGCCCGAAGACGGGATTCCAGATTTTGGTGGTATAGTAAGATTACAATTAAGATTAAGGCCTGGATTTTCATTTGGATGATTTTTATACCAATTACATAAATTGGCGTGGTCGCGAAGTGGTGTTGTATTATTAACCCCAGGTTGACCAACTTTTGGGTCTAAAAATTGATAACTAAATCCAAAGTAGTCAACGTTTTGAATATCCAAGACATAGTTTCCTCTAATTCCAGGTGATGAACCACTTTCAGGCAAGCAATAGGGATTTGTTAAATTAACACTATTACAGTTTAAGAAGCCATCTCGGCCGTTTGATCCACCTTCGGCATTGATATTAAATTTGATAAAACCGATCGCTTTATGTCCTATAAGTTCTAAAGACCCTCCATTTCGGCCATTGATTTGAAAAGTCGAGTTCTGTGTTGGTAAAAAGTGGCTAACAGAGACATTATTCCCAATATGAAGTTCGTTAAATTGAAGCCGAATCGTGTGTTCTTCAGTTATTAAATGCGAATTATCATTTATAAAAATTCTTTCAAAAGGTAAATTTTGTGATTTATTAAAATTATATTGTCCCTCGATCACTAAATCTTTTGGTGGCAGTAGTTTTAGTTCGATTTCAAGATTTTGGTTTCTTTTTTCATTAATGGCTTTAAAAAAAATGATTTTTTCAACTCCGCCTTGCAAGTCACTTATTTTGAATTGATTGGTTGTAATTGGATCGTAGGATAATTTAACTTTGCTGTGGTCTAAAAAATAGATTTTTCCATCAAAGGCCGGCCATTCAATTTGAGCGGTATAAGTGTTGGGTCTAGTTTGTCCCTGGTAGCTAATTTTAATCTGATTGATTGAAATTAGGTTTGTCAGTTCTTTTACTTCTGTTATTTCAGACTTTTCTTGGGCTGTATCCCTAATCAGGTTATCATTGCAGCTTGTAATCAGTCCTGCGCAGACAATTAGAATGATTGTAATAAATCGAACTTCTTTTGATGATGTTTTTGATTTGTTGATAAATTTCATATTCCCCCTTAAATAATTTTTATTTCGGATTAAGGAAATAAAGGGGTTTTTAAATAAAATCTAAAAAATAATTTCAACAGTCACGTTTGTGGAAAGTTCCAACTATATTGGAAATAAATATAAAAAAAGAAAAATTATGATGAAAACGGAAAATATTTGCGAAATCGGAAAATATTTGGTTGGACTTGCTTTTAATGGAAAAAGTTGACTTTATAGTATAAAAAATGATTAGTTATTTAAATACAGTTAATTGGTCGGAAAATAAATTGATACTTTAATGTCTTCTAAATAATTTGGCAATCCGGATGAATTGGAGTTTGTAGAGTATTTATAGCCCAATCCTAGGCTTAATTTGTTAAATTCAATATTTAAATAAATTTGCCCACCATATGAAAATATTCCTTCTTTTGTGTTAGAAATGGTCAGCTTGTTTTCTGTATTGCTGATTCTATACGAAGAAAGAAATTCGAATGATGGATGTATCATTGAATTTTTAAAAGGATCATAAAAAAATCCGACTTGGCCTTCATAATAATTGTAATCTATACTGTTTTTGTCATCGTTTGAAGCATAATGAATTCTAAATGTTCCTGCTAATTTGGGCTCATCTAATAAAAACTTTTTAGTTTTTACACCAATACTAAAGGATTGAAGTTTTCCAATATTTATAGTTGATCCATCAAGCCTGTTAAAGAACGAAATATCAGAAATAGATTTTCCATATTCGAAATTAAATTGTGCATAACAAATTGAATATGAAAAAATAAATATTGAAAAACTAAATATATTTAGTAATTTCCGCATCTTCTTACTTCCTTTCCTTCGTTATTGGTGACTGGTGTCCCGTTTGATTCTTTAGGCCTACAATAGTCATCAATTGTTGGTAAATATGTAATAATATTGCCAGTAGCAATTAGTATTGTAAAGGCTACTTTTGATGCCAAATCGCTTGCCTCATTAAACTCCAATACTAAATACTTATTAACGGCTTGATTCATCCACTGGAAAAGCGCATTTTGTATTGGTCTAACATTTCTTACTGAGCTTCTGAAGTTATTGAATGAGTTACCTGATTGAGTAGAGCTATTATATGCAATCCCTCCAATATTAATAACGAAGGATAAAAGTTTACTATTAAAAAGCTCAGGTGATAATACCCAAGTTAAATAAAGAGATCCTGTAATAACCGCTCCATTTACTAAACTTTCAAAATAATTTCCACCATTTATATTGTTATCAATTGATGCAAAAGTAATAGTTAATAATGCAAAAATAATCCATTGTGCAATCCTACCAGATGGGTCAGAAAAGTTAATTGGATTATTTAATGTATAAGAATATTTTGAATTAAAGCTTTTTGGATCACTTAAGTTTCCTGGATCAGGATCTTGTTGTAGAAATCTTCCTGTACTTGGGTCCAAGTATCTTGCTCTAAAGTAAAAAAGACCTGTTTCAGAATCATATTCACGTCCTGTGTATGTAAAACTTGTTCTAATTTGAGCTTGATCGAAATCAACTTCATTTCCAGAAGAGTTTTCAATGCTTATTAGTTTTCCAAATGCACTATATTTGTATTTTTGAATAATATTTCCATTTGTATCTATAATATCGGATATAGAACCTAAGTGATCTTTTAAATACAAAACAGTACCTGTTCTGTCAGATATTACTTGTCCCTCAGTTAAAGCAGAACCATTATGATTTTGAGCAACAGCATATTCTGTGAAGTTGACACTTAATATATCATCAGAACTTAATGGCGAATATGTATATGTAGAAGTTAGGTTGTTTTCAGTATCTAATTCTGCAAAAATATTTGATCCGTCATAGTAGAATTTTTTTGTATTTGATTTAGAAGTGTTATGATTGTCGACTACCGATTTAATAATTCTTCGTCCTGTGGGATCATATTTAAATTCGATAACCTTTTTAACTGTTCCTATTATTGGTGCAGAGAAAACTTTAATTCTTTTCACTTGATTTAGAGCAGAATACTCAAAAACAAAGCTTTCACTATTTGATTTAGAGTTCTTAGCCAAGATATTTCCATTATTGTCATATAGGTAAGTAAATTGTCCATCATCTTGAATTTTTTGTCCACTTTGATCGAATGTAGATATTATTCCATTATATGCAACTCTATTTCCTAGAGCATCGTACTGAAAAGTTTCATTTTCGTTTAAATTGTTTGAGTTTACAGAAGTGAGCTGTCCATTTCTGTCGTAGCTATAGTTTAAAGTAGAGGCTGGGCTTCGTTTTTGAGTTATGTAATTTCGTTCATCATAAAGATATTCGAAACTGTTTTTGACTTGTCCATTTGAAGAATGAGAAATTCCAGTTAATGTACTTGCAACATCGTAAGTTAAATCAGTTCTAGAGCCTGGTCTAATAATGCTGGATAATCTATTTGCTTGATCATAGTTAAATGAAAAGTTATTTCCAGAACTATTTTGTATGCCAGTTAACTGGTAAGTTGTTGGGTTGTAATAATAATTAATAGTTTGAAAAACAGATTGGACAGATGTTCTTAGGTCATTGGCAGTATAACTATAATTTATGGTGTGGGTAGGGTAGTTAGTATTACCAACGCCTGCTACAGTTTCTGCAACAATTCTTTGTTTTGAATCCCTTGTGTAGGTAATTGAAGAGGTTTGGTTAGAAATTTCAACAACTTCATCTTTAATATTATAATTGTACTGGATAAAATCATCTGCTGTTCTGATGCTTGTAACTTTATTAACTGAATTATAAGTGTATTCTTTAGTTTGTAGATTAGGATCTAGCTCTGTCAACAAATTACCATTAAGATCGTAAGTCATTCTCCAAACTGAACCAGTAGGATCAGTTTTAGAAATGAGTTGGCCCTTTAGATCATATTCAAAAGTTGTAATTTTTCCATTTGGATCTTTGATTTCAAGAAGTTCACCAATTGGCGAGTAAGAATATTCGGTGACTTCATTTTTAGGTGAAGTAACTTTTACAAGTCTGTTCATTGCATCATATTCGTAACTTGTAATTGATTGGTTTTGAGAGTCAATATTCGAGGCAACTGTTAAAACGTTACCTGCATCATCATAGACATATGTTGAGTATTTTCCATTTAGTGCAGTTTGTTTGATCATTCTGCCTAATTGGTCATATTCATATGTTATTTTTCCTTGTAGAACTCCAGAGCTATCATAAGCTGCTTTTTCAATTGGTAAATCTAGTGTGGGTGAGTATGAAATTATTTGATATTTTCCATCAGGGGCTGTTGTTTTAGTTGGCAATAATTTTTGATTATATTCGTATGTTGTTGATTTTCCGTATGGATCTATTTCGTTAATAACTTGACCATAAATGTTATAGGCTTTCTGTGTCGTTATATTTAATGTTACATTTTTGGTTTGTATTAAGTCTCCAAAGGTATTGTCATAACTCATTTGTGTCATGGAACCATCAACATCAGTTACTTCGATAGGTCTAGAGTTTAGATCTCGCTTTATTTTAGTAAGACGTCCTCTTGAGTCTACAATCGACGAAATTAAACCATCAACATCTTTCGTAAATGAAATTTGATTTCCATTAGCATCAATAAAGGCATCTTTATCGTTAAAAGAGTTTGATGGGATAAATAAATTTGGATTTTCGTTATCAATTCTTTTTAGTCCTTTAGCAACAGCATCTGAAATTTGAATGATAGAATTGTCGACTGAAGTCTTAACTTTTTCTAATCGATCGAATTCATTGTAAATATACTGACTGATGAGCCCTTTTTGATTTCGTTCCTCAGTAAGCAAGCCATTATTGTCATATGTGTACTGTTTTTGTGTTTGGTCCGGGAATATTACTTTTGTTAACTGTCCGTCACTATTATGGTCAAATGATGTTACTTTACCAGAAACATCAGTTATAGAGGCCAATTTTCCACCTGAGTAGGTATAATTAATTTCTTGGTTGTTCGGAAATTTAACTTTTAACAAATTGTTATTTGTGTCGTATTCGTAAGTTGATTCCAATAAATTTGAAGATATTGATTTTATATGAAAACCCTGCGAATTAAAAATGTCTTTATTTTTATTTCTGTATTGTCGTTCCCAAGTTCCATCTGTATTTTTGACAAGAAGTGAATGGTCATTTGAATTCGATTTGTAAGTTAGTTTAGAGCTTGAGAGTGCGCCTAGAGGTACTTTTTTAATTTTATTATTACCAGTATCTGCAATGATTAAATTTCTATTTTGGTCGATAAATATATGTGTTGGATTGCTTATTTGCGCTTCTAATGCAGACTTGCCTTCTCCATTATCCCCAGGTTGTCCAGTTCCAGCAAAAACTGAGGCTAGGTTTTTAGTAAAATCAATTTTTACAATTCTGTTGTGACCAGTATCGGCTACATAAAGTATATTTTCAAGGTTATCAAATGCTAATCCATATGGGCTGTTAAATTTAATTTTTAAAGGATCGCCTTCATTTAAAAGTTGTCCATTAAGGGCATCACCGGCAATTAAAGTTTGATTACCGTTGACATCAAATTTATAAATGTGGCCTATATCTGTTGAGACATATGTATTTTGATTTTGGTCAACAGCAAGTCCTCTAGGTTTTCCGTTGCTAACTGATATGTCATTTTTTTCACCAGTCAATATATTGTAAGATGAAAAACTTGAACTTCCTGAATCAGCTATTAGTAAATAATTTGAATCGTAGGATGGAATTATATCAGTAGGTGAGTTGAAATATGTATTGTAAAATTCTCCGCTTGAATCTGGTACATTAGTTGAAGGTGTACCGCATGCATTATAATATTCAAAATTATCATTTCTAACAATGTTTTTTAAATAGCTATTATTTGAATCCTTAAGCCTTTCAATACCAGAATAGGAAGTTATCCATTCATTAGTTTTTTGCTCATCAAAGATTACTTGATATGAAAATATGTCAGTTGTGCTTTGAGAAACAAATCCTGAAATTTTAGGAAAACTGGATTTATTAGCTAATAAATCTGTATAATTGCCATTTGATAAATATCCCAGATTATACCTAGATTGATCTAAAACGTATACGCCATTATTAGTTGCCAAATATTTAGATGGTAATGATTTTTGTTTAACAGGGTATGAGTTAACCTTGCATGTTGATTTTGGAAGTTGATAATAAGAAATACGAGTTTCGGTTCTTACGCAGATATTACCACCTGGAAAATATAGTCTTTCAACGCATTCTTCCCATGTATATTGCTCACCTGGAGCAGTCCAATTATAATAAGTATAACCCGAAATTGATCCATTAACTTCAGGAATTGTACCAATTGAAGAAACGCTGTAATGATTGTTATTCCCTAAGCTAGCTTTTTTAACTTGATTAGAATCCTTATCTGTATATACGAATTCCGGCCAAGTATTTAATGAAATACCTTTCGATAAATCGCCGTTTAAAGAGTTTAAATCAGCAACAGTTTCTATAGTGTTATCAACTGAATATGTTGAAATAGAGCCATCAGCTTCCTCAAGCAGAATTCTTTGTGAGTTTGGATTAACTATTTTTTGTATTCCAGCAATTTTCCAACCTTGTCCTGCCGCTGAATTTCTTTGATTTTGAACAAAAAGATTATCAATTAAATCACTTCCAAACCACTCATTTTCGATTTTTTGATTTAAAGGTTCTGTTTTAGTAGTAGAGGTGTTTGTTACATAATCATAATAGGAGCTTTGTAATGTTCCAGTAATCAATTTATCATAATAGATTTTATAATTTGCAACATATGGATAAATTCCTGAAGACAAATACTGACCTTGGCTATTTTTAAGCTCTAAGAATTGTGAAAGTTGGGCGACATTTGGAATTTTATTGAATGATTTTGTTGGCATAACTATATCAGCAGTAGCAACGGTCATATCAACTTTTTTTGGTTGAATTTTTGCCGTTAAGTTAGAATAGTTATTTGTGTAGTCAAAGTTATTATAAAAAATCTTTTTATCTTCACTTGCAGTGCAGTTCTCAGGTAATAAATTATTTTGTGCCAATTCAGACTGGATAGCTTCTTTCTTTCTATTGTAGCCAGCTGAATCTAAGTTTCTTTGAAGTTCTTTAAACATCCAATCGAATGGTTGGCCAAAAATAGTATTGTTTCTACAAGAGATCACACTTACTGCATAAGATTCAGAAATGCTACCTGATTCAGTAAAGCTAGCCATAGAAATTTCTTTATCTGGAATATTAAAAATATTAGTTATTGTTGCAGAAGGTTTCGCCCAAGATGATTTATAAACTAAGCTTGGTGTTACTTTTTGTCCTATCACCTTAAATGAAGCTGTTTCAATTTTTGTTGACACAGCGCCACTGAATGAGTCTGCTCCAGGTTTGTCCGGCTGTGCAGTAGATAAAATGTCTGCGGGAGCGGGCATTGCATAAGCTACTGAAAAATGCCGTATACCTTCATTTGGCTTGGTTACAACACTAAGTCCGTCTTCAGATACTTTTGCAGACCCTCCAGCTTCCCATTTTCCTGTTTTTGAATTAAACAACATAATAAACATACTTGTTTTGGGTGGAAAATTAGAACTATTAGGTAAAGTTAATTCAACAGAGCCACTGAATGTAGTTCCACTTGGCTCTAATACAACAACTTGCTCAGGCATAGCAGCAGCAGGTGGCGCAATTGAAATTTTACTTGAATCTACAGTGAAAATTTGAATTTGTTCTGATATTTGTCCAGATGGGAATTGCGCTTGAATATCTGAAGCAACATTTAAAATAACTCCTGGTGCTTCGTCCGATGTTAAAACACCACCTCCAGAAGCGGAAAGGGTTTGAGCTGTATCTAAATACTGTGGATACATGTAAATAGTTTTTTGAATCACGTTATTTTGAATATTTGAAAGCGATACATTCATTGTAGTCGAAGAAAATTTTCTAGGGCGAGTGCTAGATTGATTATTAGCGTTTAGACCATTAAACACAATGACTTGATCACCTTGAATTTTTAAATCTGGATAATCAGAAGTTAAAAATTTAAATACTCCATTTTCATCTGTCCATGCACTTATGTTCTTAGAAGTCAAAGTAACTTGAACATCTCGAAGCGGGTTTTCAAAGTCATCTTTAACGATACCTGATAAAATTATCTCTTGGTTAAATCTTTTGAGAATATGTGTTGTGTTACCTGAAGTGTAAGGATCGTTCACAGAAATTGTGTATTCATCTCTGTATGGTACAAGCACCATAAAGCTACCGTTTTTATCAGCTTTAATTGTTTGACTGTTAAAAAGTCCATAGCTGATTTTAACATCCATATATGGTCTAGTTGCGCCTTCAGCACCTTTTACGATCATTTTATTATTAATACTATCCTCATATAGGCCTAAAAGAGATTTTACTAATGGCTGAACCAAAGGTTTAACTATTACGATTTGTTCACCTTCTTGATTAAGTCTATTTGTAGCTGTAACTTTAATTTGGAAATCATCTGTATTGCCGGAACTTAAAATTTGTTCCCATACATGTTCTGTTTCATTCCAAACCATATCTAAACCATTTGCTCGAATATTAATAACTTGGTCATCTACTTTTGCTTTAACCTTTATCGAATTGGCGTCCACATAACTATTATTTTCAGGTTCCAATATTGTTATTACAGGAGCTGTGGCATCTTTGAAAATTTCAAAAGTTAATGGTTCTGACATATTACCCGCAGAATCTATTGCTGCAATACTGATCATGTGTGAGCCATCTGTTAATGTTGGTATCGTAAAGTATCCAAACATTTCAGAAGATTCATATATTAATTGTTGATCTGCAACAACACGAAACGTAGTTGGGGTTGAATCCCAAAAGGTATAGGTAATGTCGACAGAATCAGACGTTGTAGTCGGTGGAGCATTGTAAATATTTATAAATGGTGGTTGTGTATCAAGTGTCAAATCATACACTTCTCGGGTTTGCTTTCCGGATGGTGATGTTGCAATAACTTCAATGTTGTGAAGTGTTTCCCCAAATGGGAATTCTGTTACATAAGAATTTGAAATTGAATTAAATTGCTCGCCTCCATTGATTAGGACTTGTAGATTTGTTTGTGCAGGCCCTTCGACTTGAATATTAATTTGATTAATATTTGTAAAACCATTTTTTAAATTTGATATTATTTTAGGTGCAGCATCATCTTGTAAGTTAATGTTCCAACTATAAATCGCTTCGTTTCCGGCAAGATCTGTCGCTTTAATAGAAATTACTTTTTGTCCGTATTCGTTGAATGAAATATTTTTTGAAAAATTTGAATTAGAATCCAAGGTTGCGGACTCGTTATTTATCGTTAAGCCAGACAACAATTCACTTGTATGTCCTGTGACAAGAACACTAAGTGAATTAAAAATTGCCCCATCCTCAGGAAAGAGCTGACTTAGTTTAGGAGGCACTGTGTCGCGGTTTATAGTAATACTTTGAATTTGTGATTGATTGCCCGCAAGGTCGGTTGCGGATACTTCAATGGTATTTGAACCTTCATTATTTAATGGTGCTGCAAAATTAAATGACTTAAGACTGTAGTTTTCTAAGATGAGTTCGCCATTGACTTTAATATTTGTTTGAGTTGAATTAGCGTCAGTAATTGTTATTGGTAAATTAATTGAGTTTTGGTTCGTTAATGAATCGAACGAACCAATTGTAATAGTTGGTGCTGAATTATCTAAATAAATATGAAAATCCAAAGTATAAATTGAAGAATTGCCTGCAACATCAACTCCGGTAAAAACGATACTTTGTTGGCCAGAATGAGTAATTGAAATACTAGCATTTAATGGACTTTGATTGGGCTGGATTGCAACTAAACTACCGCCATTTAAAGAATAACTTAATTCAGTTAACGGTTCATTAAAATTTACAATAAAATTAAGATTTTGCGGCAATTGGTTAAATAACGTATTTTGAGGAGCTGCTGCAGATATTACAGGAGCTACATTATCAAAAACAATATTTGAGAAATTTAGCAATGTTTGATTATTATATGCATCAGTAGAAATAATCTGAATGTTATTGTTACCTAACGCTAAGTCGATATCGAATGCGCTATTAGTCGTTTCAATGACCTTAGAATTGTTAATATACACTTGAGTTGAAAATGCAGAATTATCGACAACTGATACTTGGAATTTTTGATTTTTAGTCGTTAAATTGCTTAATAAATTTGTAGTCACAGTCGGTGAAATATTATCAATACCAAATGTTATATTCTGACTAATTGTACTCGAGTTTCCGGCATAGTCGACACCAACAACTGATAAACTGACTGTTTGTGGATTTGAAACGGTTAAATAGTATTCGTACGTGCTCGGTGCAACCAGTTGAGCACTTGCTCCATTCACATATACTGAACTCAAATTTTCATTAGAGTTTATTTGAATTCTAAAATTTTGTGGATAACTTGAATAAATATATTCTGAATTTGAATTAATGGCCAGGATAGGTGAGGTTGTGTCCTTTGTAATGTTGACTAAATTCAAAAACTGCGACTGATTTTGATAGGCATCAACGGATTGAATTTTATAATTATTAATACCTTCAAATAATGGAATGTCGAACTCTTTATTTAATTCTGTTTGTAAAAGTACGTTATTTTCGTCCCAGACATAAGTGATTGTGTTGGAAGCGTCAGAAACTGAAATATGTAAGAAATTATTTCTGGTAAGAGAATTAGATTGAATATTCGAGCTTAAATTTGGTGCGCTGACATCAGTTGGTATTTGATTGAATTCAACAGCATTAATTTTGATTTTAAATGAATTTTTCCAATAAGGTTCATCGGCTTCAAAACGAATTACATTTTTAGCATTGAGCTTAACAAATTTTTCAATCAATGTCGTGGAACAAGAAATTTCATTTTCTTTGAAAATATCTAAATCATTAATTTCTACATTGTAGTCAGTTTTACATTTTTTATGTTTATTCCAATCTTTTTTGTGTTTGGGTTGATCTAAATCGGAACTTTTGAATATTGTCAGTTTATAAAGTTTAGAGCTTTGTGCGGTTGAAAGGTTTAGACTGTATTTCTTTTCATCGCGCACGGCCATAGGCCCTAGAATGGTTGAGTTTGGAATATCGCTAACAATTGACTGAGAGTTGATTTGGATGTTTTCAGAATATGTAGTTAGTTTATTTTTTGAGTCCCATGTTTTAATCGTGATAGTATATGAACGATTTTGTGAATAAGTGTGGTATACGTCATCGGAATTGATGGTTTTAGCGGTACCATCACCAAAATCAATTTCAGATTTTTTAACATCTTTATCGTTGGGCTCGTAGTTTTCAATATTGACTCGAACTTTATTTAATTCTTGGGGGCCTACGATCACAATGTATGGTTTTTCTTTGGTTTTTTTGTCGTCTCCAAATGAGATATTTGTAATTAAAGACAAAGCAATAACACTTAAAATCAAAAAAGACTTATTAAACATGGTGGTTTACTCCCAACTTACGTGCGACAAAGGTGTCGTTGAACAACCTAATCGGCAAACCTGGACTGGACTTTAGACATTTTTTTGTTTTGTATTAAACTGAAATGCATTTTTAAAGAAACATATTAAATTGATATTTTTCTTGAAAAAATATTCGATCGAATTTTTAAGAATTAATCATTTTAATAGTCATACAAAATTATATGAAGTATTTTTATTTTATGTGTGCCCAATTTGCTCTTAAAGCTCAAGCAAATGATTTGTCTTTGCGATTTAAAATCAAAGTCCCCGAGACATTGATTGAAATTAATGAACGCTTTTTACCTTATAAAAAAGCGCCTGTCGTTGTCTTGAATTCTCAAGGCGAAAGTCAATTAGTTACAATGAATTTTTCATTGGTTCCTAGTTGGTCAGAGGAGCCCAAGGTCAAGTTTGCAACTCACAATGCGCGTCTTGAAACTGTCACTGAAAAACCGACTTGGAAAATTCCTTTTGAAAAAAAACACTGTTTGATTCCGTTAACTTCTTTTTACGAATCGGTTTACGAAGGTCCGCTTCAGGGAAATATTATTGAATTCAGTGATAAGGAGCATCAGATTTTATGGGCAGCGGGTATTTTTGATTATTGGAAAAAAGCCGATCAAGATCTGTTTTCTTTTTCAATTTTAACGACGACTCCAGATTCATTTATTTTAGATCATGGTCATGATCGGAGTCCGTTATTTTTAAATTATACGGATGGTTTAAATTGGTTGTCTTTGGCTAAACAACCGCAAACTTCAGCTCTGGATATGGTTCGTTTTTTATCGCAAAAATTAATTAGACCACAGTTAAATGTCGTGACAGATCGACCGCTGAAGGCGGGCTGGGAAAAACGCAAATAACTATATATACCAATAAATACCAGACTGATCTTCAGTCATATTTACACATAATTTACATAATTAGTTTGACCCTGTCAAATTCTTTTTTTAGCTTCAAAACAGAGGTGTGATTTATGGGAGCATTAAAAGAACTTTACACAGAACAATTATTGAACGTTGAACTGATTAATCTAAGGACTCATCAGGCTGTATCCGCAGAGGAATTTTTAAAATTAGATTCATTGAAGACTCCACAGCCTGAACAGATCCATTTTTTTGGGGATCTGCAATGCGGTTTTCCAAGTCCTGCGACAGATTACATCGAACGGGGGTTGGATTTGCATAATTATGTCGTAAAAAAACCAGCGGCGACGTTTTTTATGCGCGCTAAAGGGGATTCGATGGTGGATGCCGGAATTTATCCCGAAGATATTCTGGTTATAGATCGTTCAATCACACCGCTGAGTGGGCATATTGTCGTGGCCAGTCTGAATGGTGAATTTACTTTAAAAAGATTATCCTACCACTTTGGGAAACCTATTTTGATAGCCGAAAACAAAAAGTATAAAGCGATCAGTGTCAATGAGGAATCTGATTTTCAAATCTTTGGAGTGCTGACTTTTAATCTGCATCAACATCTGAAGTGATAGCATGGCTGAAACCATTTTTGCATTAGTTGATTGTAATTCGTTTTATTGTTCTTGCGAAAGGGTGTTTAATCCGCTGATGGCCCAAAAGCCCGTTGTGGTATTATCCAATAACGATGGCTGTGTGGTCGCGCGAACGGACGAAGTGAAGGCGTTAGGTATACCAATGGGGGCGCCTTATTTTCAGATCAAGGATGTATTAAAAAAAAATGATGTTCAAATTTATTCATCTAATTATACATTATACGGGGACATGAGCTCTCGGGTGATGCAGATCCTTTCGGGATTTGTGCCGGATATGGAAATATATTCGATTGATGAGGCTTTTTTGTCTTTCGAAGGTTTTCAAAAAAATCAATTAACTCAGTATTCCCATGAAATAAAAAATACAGTATTGCAGTGGACGGGGATTCCGACCTGTGTCGGAATTGGTGAAACCAAAGTCTTAGCTAAGATGGCGAATCATATTGCAAAAAAAAATAAAATAAAAACGTCTGGTGTATTTAACTGGTTGGATTTATCCACAGATGAAAGAATTCATTATTTTAAAAATTTCCCTGTCCAAGACATATGGGGAGTCGGTTCTAAGTCGGCGCAAAAGCTGAATGCATTAGGAATAAATACCGCCGATCAGATGATGAACGCGCGTCCATCCGTAATCAGAAAAATTTTGACTGTTGTGGGCGAGCGTATTTTATTAGAAATGAACGGTCAAAGCTGTCTGGATTTAGAAAAAGATATCAAAGACAAAAAGCAAATTATTTCCTCAAGATCGTTTGGAAAAACAGTTACAAAGATCGACGATTTGAAGGAATCCATATCGAATCATATAACAACAGCGGCAGAAAAGCTGCGTGCGCAGAATCAGATCTGTAAAAACGTAACTGTTTTTATTCAGACAAACCCATTTAAAAATACTCCGCAGTATTTTAATTCGGCTAGTATGGACTTAATGAGTGGGACATCTGTCACGCCGAAATTGATTCGTCATGCCTTTGTTTTGCTAGAAGCCATTTACAAACAGCCCTTTGAATATAAAAAATGCGGAATTATATTAAATAACTTGGTTAAAAAAGATTTTTTGCAAACAGATTTTTTTGGCGCTCATGATACCCTTAAAGAAGATCAGCTGATGCGTGTTTTGGATCAAATCAATCGTTTTCATGGAAAAGGAACAATCAAATTTGCCTCGTCCGGTATTGATCAATTCTGGAAAATGCTTTCCGAAATGAAATCGCCTTGCTACACGACGAGGTGGGGTGAACTAAGAACCACGGATTTTTAAATAAAGTATTAGTTTGAGACGTTTTGAATTAAATTAAAATAAATCTAAAATTTGCTTTTAATAAGGACGATATATTGAACTATGCATGAGCTTGTTGAAAAAATTCATTTTTTTATAGTCAAATTGAAATTTATAATTTCAGAGATTTTAAACACAGGAACCGTGTCGACTGGAAGTGTTATTTTGACGTCTTGGCCAGTTATTGGCTCGATTATAAGTTTAGTAACTACGTTTTTACTATACAAGTTCGGAACTAAAAAAATTGCGACCTTTGCTGAAGTTTCTAAGTTTCATGAAAAGTATATAAATATCAAAAATGAAATATGGTTTCAAAAGTCTAATATTCTAATTCATGGAATCTATAATTCGGATTATCTCGAACAATATTTAAAGATTAACCTGAAGCTATTAAATTTGCTTTTTGAGGAAATTCTATGTTCAAAACACAATAAAGATTTAAAAAACAAACTTAAAAAAAGCAACTTAGATGATAGTTGGATTAGATCAACATGTTTTGATGTATATTCAAATTTAAAATTGTTAGATAGCTGTATGGAAAATACGCAAAAAAATTTAATCGGGTCGAAAGAATCACTTGAAAAGCGTTTTTCAGACAGAATAAAAATAATTCATGTTGAAGAAATCGATGGAGATGAGTCTGATTATTTAGCAAATTTGTATTTTAAAGTTTTTAACAATTCAATATATAATGAAAAAAATTTAGAAAAGCAATTTTTCGGGAGCAATCTTGTAAATGAAATACAGATGGCATTAGTAGAATCATTTAAACCTCATATAGAGATTGCTAATCAAATTAATAAAAGTAATCAGAGAAATAAGACAATTGTTCAGTTGGTAGTTTAAATATAGAATATTAATTTATTTGATATTTCTATAACTTAATAATTCAATAATTATGATTTTTTTCGATTTTAAACTAAAATGTTAATTATTTGTTAAAAAGTAATATAATTTTCCGTATTCGCAAATATATTGCGTTTAAGGCAATAACGCGTCGCAAACCACAAGAAATTCCTTTATAGCTCATAAATTTCACTTTATGACAGGCAAAATATTTAAGAGGCTGGATGAATACATTAGTCAAAACACTGATGGCTCTGCGAGGAGTTAATCAATCAGAATTAGCTAAAAAGTCGGGTGTGTCGATGACGGCGATTTCTCGTTTTTTAAATGAGGATTCGCAAATTCGTTCGGACGCATTGATTAAAATTCTTTTCTCGTTGGGAACTGATATTGATACAATGTTGAAATTTGAAATCAACAAAGCTTTAGGAAATGCGGACGAAATGTCATTAGGCGAAGACATTCAGTTTTTGCTGGATAAGGCATCGCCAATCACACGCAAAACGATTACAGATACGATTATATCGTCTTTTAAAAATGATAAAAATTCTGATACGAAATCAAGATTACACAGAATTAAAAAATATCGTGATTCCATAAAAACGGTTAGGAGGCTTGCTTGATCGAAACTCATCAAAATTTGAATTCCAATCAAAGCTTAGTTGTCGGAAAGGATTTGAATCCAGTCAGCTATGCGGACGCATTGGAAAACCATAAGCGTAATACCGATTGGTGGGTCGTTTATGCGGCTTTTGATTTACCAGATTTTCAGTCTTCGCCAATTTGGTTGTCGGGAAGACTGAACTTGCCGCTAGAGACAGTTATCGAAGCATTAGAGGGCTTAACGGTGTTAGGTCACCTTAAAAAAGATGCTAATGGGTATGCCCCAATTAAAGGCAGAGACTTTGTTCATTTAAACGTCACTCAGCAAAAGAAGGCCGATGTGATCGAGGATCATTCAATGATTTCACGTCAAATCGTTAATCAGCTATCTGAGGACGTGCTAATGGCTGTTGATCACAGATGTTTTGCATCAAATGTTGAAATTTTAAAGGAACTTTATTCTGATATCAATGCGGCTTTTGAAAAAGCGTATAAAAATTCTTCAAAGGTTCAAAACAATGACCGAATATTTAAAATGTCATTTACAGCAGTCGATGTACTTCCGGGGAGAAAATAAAATGAAATCAATTATTTATACTTTAATTTTAACTTTTTCAGTTTTGGTTTCTGAATTTGCGTTCGCTGGTGGTACTGGTGGAGGCGGTGTGATGATGAGAGAATCAATCACCAATCCTGCAAATTTATTAGAAAACGCAACTGCTGGTGGTGTTTTTAAATCCAAAGAAATTATCTTCAACATGGGGCAAAAAAATGGCGTTGTTAAGTTTGCTTATGGCAAGTTAGTCAATTCAAACTGGCAAATTCAAAATATTCAAATTTCTGATTCTGAATTAGCTTTTGATTTAAAAGTTGTTGAAGCTCTTAATCAATCATTAAAAATGAAAAACTGGGCTGAGATTAGGTAATCATTATATTTATTTGAATAAATATAAATTATGTATCCATAGATAGAAAAGCAAAAGATTTAAAAATCTAATTGTTTTTCTATTTTTTGATTTTTATTTTGTGAGTTTTCAAGTATTTTGCAAATCTCTTTTACTATCAGTTTTACAACAGGAACAGACACGCTATTTCCCAGTTGTTTATATGATTGGGAGTTTGGGCTGATAAATTTATAGTTATCTGGAAACCCTTGAAGTCTGGCGCACTCCTTAACGCTGAGCTTTCTTTTCAAATCCCACAATTGCGGTACCCTTCCTGCAATTAGTGTAGGTGCAGTATCACTTTCTGTAGATATGAAATACCCTTCTTGAATTTGCGTTTTTTTAAAGTCGCCCATGTGAAATCTGATAGAATTATCAGTCTTTAAAAAACTGAAAACACCGTGTTGTGTTCGCTTTGAACCTTTGTCGCCAAAATCATGATGTTTTACTCGTTCTTCATGAATATTTTCAAAATGCCAATTGATTCTTTTTTGCCATAATTCAGATATTTTTAAACTTGGGTCTTTTAATGATTTGTCTATTATATCAATAAGCTTTTTAGGCTGTATTTTTTTTTGAGGAAAATTAAATAAATTGATTTTTTTTTTAGTGTCAAAACCTACGCAATACCATCGTTCCCTGTTTTGTGGTAAGCCAAAATCGTTTGAATTTAAAATTTCCCATTTGAAAGAGTAGCCAATGTTATTTAATTCTCTTTCTATGATTTTTAAAGTTTTACCATTATCATGACTAACTAATCCTTTTACATTTTCGAATAAAAATGCTTTAGGTTTTTTTTCTTTTAGTATTCTAACTAGTTCAAAGAACAAATTACCACGTCTGTCTTTTAATCCTAAACTATCGCCAGCATAGGAAAAAGGTTGGCATGGAAATCCTGCAATTAATAAATCAAAATTCGGAATAACCGAAGTTGGAATTTTTGTTATATCACCTGAAGGCATATCACCGAAATTCGCAGCATAGGTTTGTTGACAGTGATTATCTATTTCTGAAGAAAACACACACTTTAGTCCATTAGCCTCAGCAGCCAATCGCGTACCACCAATTCCTGCAAATAAATCAATAAACTTAAGTTTTGGCATTATACTTCCTTTTTGTATCCATTAAATTGTAAACCAATTCAAAGGTCTTTAAAATCCATCCAAAGTCCAGTTTAGGAGAACTAAATCAAGTCCGAGAAGAATATATGTACTTCAATATAAATGCGTTAAAAGCTAGTTATAAAAAATTTGAAACTCACAAAATAGGTGAGCCATTTTTTGGCATTTTGGAAATATTGAGAGCAAAAAAACGATCAGGTAAATCAAAACTTGTTGCATCAGAAATTTCAAATTCATTAAATGAAAAATATTATCTTACTCAAACTACAATTGAGAACAATACCGACCTTTGGACAGTTGTATTCTCGAACGATTGGAAGAATCAGTTTAAAACTATTTTTAAGTTAGATAAAAAAATATCAACATTGGATATTTTTATTATTGTGGAACTAAAACGTGACGTTGCATTAATAAGTGAAGAAATTATTAATGAATATTTCATTAGCGAATTTAATTTGAGTCAAAATGATTTAATAGAAATGGGTATAGAAATATTTAGAAATGAAAGTATTTTAAATCAAAAATATTTATCTGATAAAAAACTTACTAATTCTGAAATTATTAGTGGACTTAATTTATCACAAGCAGATGGTTGCTACACTTTGGGATTTCAAAGTGAATTAAAGCAAAAACTGCCTGGTGAGCTTGCTGCGGGTCCATACATTCAACCTTTGTATGCTTCACAAAAATATCTACCTATACTATTATTTTCAAAAATTGACTTAGTCGAGTTTTATTCCCTTAATAAAGAAACTAATTTGGGACTTAGAAATAAAAAAACTAAAGAATTTATTACTCAAAATTATTTACTCGTTGGACCACCAGGCACAGGAAAATCGAAGGCGTCAAGTTTTATAATAAAAAATATATTTGATGAAAGTCATTTTCCAGAAAACTCCAGAACTCTTCAGAATGAAATATTGAGGACTCCTAAATTTAGTATAAATCATGAAATAAATCTCTATTCCACACAATTTCATCCCTCTTATACCTATGAGGACTTTTTTGAGGGATTAAGACCTGTAAAGGTATATTATGAAGATTCAATTGATATTCAATATTTGATTGTACCTGGAATATTCAAAAGTGCATGTCAGATTGCAAGATCATATTTTGAGGATAAATACAGTATCAAACTAGTTGCACAATATTTTAAAGATAATACTGATTCTACTAAAAATTACTGGAGCTGTGACGAAACGACTCATTTAGCGCATTATAGGTTTAAAAACAGAAGCGGTACTATTTTTTATAATGGAATTCCTGTTCAAAATACAGGAAATTGTAAAAATGTTATTGATTTGTCAGCAAATCCGATTTCAACAGGTGTTTATAATATTGAATGGTTTCCAGATTTAAAAGAATCTTATAATCCAATTTTTGTATTTTATATAGATGAGCTAAATCGTGGAAATCCGTCAAAAATATTTGGTGAAGCGCTCTCTTTAATCGAACCTATAAAGCGTATTGGTAAAAGTGAAGAAATTGAGATAATTTTACCTTATTCACATGAAAGATTCAGTATTCCTCCGAATATTTCTATAGTTTGTGCCATGAATACTTCTGATAAGAGTTTGTCTTCTCTTGATAATGCTTTCAGAAGAAGATTTAAAACCATAAATTTAGCACCACAATTTGACATAGTTCTGGAAGATGATTTTATAAAGTTGTTTAATAATAAAATTTCGGTCCAGTATTTAAAAGATTTAGTTTTTCATTTTGAATGTATAAATAAAAGCTTGAAAGACTGTAGTATTTCACCTGAATGCTATATTGGGCATTCATTCTTAATAGATATGTTGAGAGAAATTTATTCAGAAATTAAAAGCAATAATGAGGTGGATGAGCATAATTTGCAGATTCTTTTAAAAGACAAGTTAGCGGAATGTTGGAAATTTAAACTTCACCCTATAATTAAAGATATTGTTACCGAATATAGATTATCGGATTTCACAAGTGCACTCATTTCAAATTTATCAAAGTCAAAGAATTCATCTGTCGTATTTGATATATCTGACGCTGACAATAATGGCTTTCTCGATTATTTGGAAAGTAGCAACCCTGAAAAAGAGAATTTTCCGTGGAAAAAGGCAAGTTAGTAATCGGTTATGAAAGAAATGCGATTCAGGACTACATTGGTACTGATAACGCAAAAATTAAATTCTTACAAAGCTATCCAAAATCAGCAGTCTTTTACGAAAAAGAAACTATCTTTTATGCGACTGGAATTTATCAGTTGGCGGAGGGGCCACCTATAATTATTTTGCCCTGGTTTTTAAAAAACAATAAGGACTTAGTTAAAAAAGCACCAGAATCAAAATTTTTAGATGTTTTAAAAAATATAGAATTTGTTTATCATAAAAGTATTGATCTGATATCCATTGAACCAGAAAGCAATGCTAAAGATTTAGTTATTTATAGCTATTTAAATAAAATTCAATATTTAATTAAAAATTTAAAAGATATAAATTATTTAGAATATCAAACAAATAAAACAAATACTATTAGAGGAAAATGGAATATTGAAAAAGATATTTTAACTGGGTCTCGGCCAACACAATTTACGTGTAGCTTTACTTCTGTTACAAAAAATATGCTTGAACTTATTTTTATTAAATCATTTTGCGAGCATTTTAAATTTAAAACAAAATCGAAAAAAAATATATATTTAATACAAGAAATTCTCACAAACTTAAAAGAAACAGATTTAATAATGTTGTCGAATAGATTGATTTTTGAAACAAGAAGAAAATCAATCAAAAGTGATTTTAATGGGTATGGCTTTCAGGAGATTCTGAATTTTTCAGAGCAATTATTTGGTTTAAAAACTGATTCAATAAGTAAAGCAGGATTCGAATACACTATAAAAATGGATGACTTCTTTGAAGATTTAATATCAAAGTTTCTTAAGAAATCTAATCTTAATTTTACAACTCAAAAAAGAGAAGAGTTGCTTGGAGGAGCAATTTGGAAGGCCAATGATAAAGAACTTTTTTTAAATGACAAGACTGCAAAAACAGAACAATTTAGTATTCCAGATTTTATAGTCCAACAAAATGATCAAGTTACGATTTGCGAATGCAAATATAAGCCATTAAAAATTCCATTGATTAATGATGATGATAAATCTCCATTTCTAATTTCATTCAATCGATCTGATAGAAATCAAATCATTTCATTTATTTTGAGTATGAAGCCTAGTCAAGAAATCAGAAATAAAAAACTTGTATTTAGTGTTTTTTTTCCTTGTTCAACAGTTGAGGAATTTAAGATTTCACAACTTGTTTTTAATTCGAGCAAGCTTTCCATCGATCCAATCGTTCGTAGTTTGTCACAAAATAGACGAGAGTTTGAAAGTGATGAAAGTCTAAAAATAAATTTTGTAGGTCTTAACATTGAATGGATAATTAAATCTTTAATGCAACAAGAATCTAGAGAAGCATTAAAAGTTTTGGATTCTTTAAACCCAAAATCTAAAAAACATGACAATGTAATTAACTCTTATTCATCAAGCAACATTATTGATTTTGTAAAAAAAAGAACTTTGCTGACTGCTTTTGCTATAAAAAAATCACATTCTAATTCTAATTCTGTAATTGGACAGGTAAAATTGGCAAAAATTCTGTATTTAGCAGAGAGCCATCTTAATATTGATCTTAAAGGCTCTTATGAGCGAATGCCGATGGGACCTTTAGATCATGCAATGATTTATAATAAGAAGTTTGGCGTGAATGTAATTGGTGAAAACAACTCTTATTACAAATTGTTGAAAGGGAAAAAGTTCTCTAAATATGTAACTTGCCCAAATATTGATTTTGCTGTTGATCTGGCTGAGAAAACATTTTCAGAAAAAATTACTAATATTAATTGGTTAATTGATCTTATAATCCCGCTAGATTCGGAGCAGGCTGAAATAGTATCGACTTTGTACGCATGTTGGAATGATCTACTTAGTGATGGTAAAAACTGCACTGACATTGAAATTGTAAATGAATTTTTGAATAATTGGCATTCAGATAAAATAAAGTATTCGAGTAAAGTTGAAAGACTTCATAATGCATTAAAGTGGATGAGATCAAATAACTTAGTTCCTAATGGTCAGTTTCGGAAAACAAAATCAATTTTAAATTCAAATGTTTCTGGTTTTTAAAATCTAAATAAATTAGATTTAAAGAGATTAAAATGAATAATAATAATATTTACATAGTATATGTTTAGCTATTTTTTTCATCAATTCATGATTCATGCTCTCTAAAAGCTAACTTGAAATTCCAAAATATAAACAAGGCGATTACATATTTGGATGGAGTGACTTTGATCCTTTTGAGGGATCTGCGACTTCGGTTGAACCTCTAAGATCTCTAGCTAACTCAGTTGTACTGGGTAATTTAGTTTTTCCGGGGACTTTTGGTCGCGTGTAGCGAATTCGAAATTTATCGGCACTTTGTTTTCTGATGTAATGTGCAAATCTTCAAAGAGGAAAAATATTTCAAGGGAATAATAAAATTTATAAAATTCGTGAATGTTTATATTCTTGCATTAAACGAACTCAAAAAAAGAAAATACTAAGATTAAATTAAAAATTAAGTATTATGGTCTTGATAAATGGAGTTAGACTTGCAAAGTTCTATTAGTTTATTTGAATCAAAAAAAATATTTCTTAACTTCAATCGATTTTCTTCATTTCGAATATCTTCTTCTTTTATAAATTTTCCTTGAACAAAATTTGCCATTTTAAATTGTGATAAAAGTATTTCCTCTACAGTTAGATCGAAGTTTGAAAATTTATAAACCTCATTTTTAATTTCTCTGGGTCTTTGATAAGCTTTTACTGTGTTTGCAATTTGTTTAACTAAAGTAATAAAAGAAGGTACAACAGAAATCCAGCTTAGTAAAATATCTAATATATGCGATTTGTTGGGTAAAGGATTAGTGTCTAAGCCTCCAAAGTTACCAACAAATATACCAATTTTTCTATAATTTGATTTTGTGAATGGCCCGAAAGAAAAATAATTTAATAAATAAATACTAAGAGTCAGTATTAAAGAAAAAGCACATCCTAAAAGGTAAATGTATAATATATCTTCCATACTGAACAATAATATCATCATAAATATGAATTGAAAATAGAAATCCAAGCTTGACTTATGACTAGAAAAATAAATCAATAAATCATAAGTCAATTCAATCTTTAAAAAATATATTTATTATTAACATAGTCATATATTCAAAGATCGAAAAATTCATAATGAGTTTTTAAAAGAACTAGGATTTAATGAGATATAATACTCATTAATAATTGAGGTGTTGTGAAGTTTGTTGGAAACGTAAGTAATGGTTGCTACTTTCAAGATATTATATATCAGTTAGAAGCTAACAAGAATGAGATAAATGAAGTTCTGGTTGCAGTAGCTTATGCAACAAGCAGGTCAGATATTTTTGATTTCTGTTTTGAAAATAAAATCAAATTGAGGTTTTGGGGTAGATATGACAGCTCTGTGCCAGTATCTAGTTCATTACTGGAAACTTTTATAAAGCGTAGTTCAGACCTATACAGATGTTATTTAATTAAAGGGCTATATCACCCTAAAGTTTATTGGTTCAGGGGGTTTGGGGTTTACATTGGTTCTGCCAATATCGGTGATAAAGCGTGGGTAAATAACGTTGAAGCAGGCCTTTTCATTTCTGAAGACGAAATTAATGATTTAGGTTTAAATCAAGAGCTTGAAGATTTTTTTAATTATTTGCAAAAGCCAAACGTATCTACAATGCTAAATGCTCAAATCCTGAAAGAAATTAAAAAACAAGAAGATACTGCTGTTCATTATCGAAGAGAATTTGAAAAAAACAACAAAGATAATGTAACGCTCTTGACGGATTTTCGACCAGATATTTATCCAGCAAAAAAAGCAAAAGACAAAAGACGTGATGAATTTGTAAACGAGTGGAATTCTACTTTGCAAATTATCAATGATATTATGAAAGAAGTCGTAAAAGATGAAAATAGACCTAGTTGGATACCGCCCAATACGCAAGCAGGCGTACAAGTAGATCAGTTTTTGCATGCATTTTATTATACTAGAACGAGATCAACTGAAGGTGCTAGGCGATATCTATATGAAGAAAATTACGAAATGAATAAAAATAATACTGCGAATGCATTGAAAAAAGAAATGACATGGTGGAAATCCACTAAAGCTAAAGATTTAGTTCATGAAAAGAAATTTATTGATCACAATTCTAAAAGGTTACGATTTTTATTAGACTCAAAAAATGTGAAAAATCTTAAACTAGAAGATTTTCAAGAGTTGTGTAGCCTTATACATGCATTTGATAATGTCGCAAAATATTGGCCCCCAAAAGCTTTAGGATTTAAAGATGGTGATGAAACTGGTACTTATGAAAAAATGCCAATTGCAGCCAAAAAAATATATGAATCAACTGCAGCTAACGGAATGCGCCCAACTGATATAATAGATTTTGTCTTATATGGCGGAGCGGTTGAGCAAGTTGTGCATAGATTATATACTGCAACAAGAGAATCAGATTTTCATATTTCAAGATTTGGTAGAAGTTGTTTCGGTGAAATTGTAGGGTGGGCTTTACCTAATATTTACCCTCCGAGAAATGATAGAACCAATAAAGCTTTACGTGGCTTAGGTTACGATGTTGTCGTGTGGAGTCCTAGTGAAAGTGAATAACGAAGTAAATATAGAAAATCATAAAGATTGGTTTTACTCAGTTCCTAAATAGTTGTGACGTTTCGACGTCACATCAGTTTAATACTTTTGATAAAGCACTCAAAAAAACTGGCTAACAGATCCAGTCATTAAAGTTGGGTTATTTTCGATTATAGGTTGCGATTACTGAGCCATCTGACTTCATTCTGATGGATACATACCATTTTACTGCGAAGCAAGATACTCCAGTTCCAATTATAGCTCCTATAGCAGCACCTGCCGGAGAGTTTTGCGGGCCAATCAACGCTCCAATTTTAGCTCCCGTTTTTGCACAAATTAAAATGGTGCTTGCTGATAGGCCAATCAATGCAAGAAACTCAGCAGTAGTTTTACCTTCATCTCTGAGAATGAATTTTGTATTCCAGTCACTATTTCGTTTGATGGCTGCTTTTAGATGTTTCGGTGACTTATACTTTGTAGTGATATTTTTTTTGCCTTTAAAAGACATTATTCCAATTCCTTAGCTGACTCTTTGTAAGTACTGCCTTTTTGATTTTTCTTATCTTGCTGATCTTTTGAAATGGCTTCTGCTTCTTCTTTTGTGAAGGCTTCAAAAATAATAAGGTAATTTCCATGTAGGTCAGGAAGTTGTTCAGATACAATTTTATCTAGTTGCTTAAATCTGGCAGAGAAGGTCATGCCTTTAAATTGATTAGAAATAACTGAAATTTCGATCGTTTCTTCGTCTCTGAAAAACGGAGAAACTCGAATAGGTGTCAAACTATTAAACACCTCTGTAATCATGTCAGTAAGTTGTCTCTTATCCATAGATAAAGTTCCTTATAATCGTTTAAAGACGCTTTCATATTAGCATAGTCCAGCTTCTTTTTATATCTGCAATCCATAGTCCATTTAGATAGAGATATATTCGCTTTAGAAAGCTCTTTACGAGCTTTCATGGTTGTATAAATAGACCGTTGCGGTGGGTATCTGTGTTTAATCAATTTAAGCAAATCATGGCCATCAAAACCACGATCAGGGTATTGTCCGCCGTACTTAGCAATTACGGACTTCATTGCAAGTTCAACCGCCAGATGAATTTGTTCAAGTGCATTTTGAATTAAATCATCATCATTGGTATTAAGAAAATGTTCAGCGCCCTTACAGTATGCTGCCGATCTATCCTTGAGGTCTTTCCAACTTTCTTGAGCCATAGATGCTTTATATCATAGTTTGATTTTAATTAGAATTAATTTTCACCAAATAAGCCCTCGATTCAGGATACTTTTTAATACAAACACATTTACCAACACGAAGGTTTTTTATTAGATTCGGGTGAATCACAAATTCCTCGGCCTCGCGCTTGCTGCCACCGCCGGATTCGATGTTCAAAAAGCCAAAGCGTTCGGTCTGTTTTGTATGCTTCCACACCGTGCGAGTTCCGGCTATTCCAGAAATCATTTCAGCGCTTTCTGGACGCTTTTGTAAGAAAGCGTAAAGTGTTGAGGTATTTCCCATAAGTCTGCCAGCAAATTCAGGGCTGATGCGCTGTAAGTCGCAAATTTCTTGGTGTGCAACAACGACAGACATTTTCGACGATCGTGCGCGATCCAGAAAACCAATAAAATCCTCTTGGGCTAAATCGGCAAACTCATCAATTATCACTGAAAATGGTTTGCGGTCATCTTTTGCTATTTCGGCGTCAACTCGGGCAGAAACTGATTTTAAATCTTGTAAAATAAATCGGCCAATAGCTTTTGCGGTTTCGGAATACCTTCGGGTATCTAAAAAGATAAAAATAATTTTTCCAGTAGTCACGGCCTCAAACAAATTAATACCTGGATCATTGGTTGAAACTAAATCGCCAAAGTCTGATAAAACAATGCTTTCAAGTTGAGTACGTAAACCTTGAAGCGAATTATAGTGTTCTTTTGTGTCCATAAATTCTTTCAGGTTTTGCGCATGCGATTTCAATTTTGTGTCAGTCATTGGTATATCATTTCCAATTTCAATAATTTTTTTCGGCTGAGTCACGCAATCTAAAATTGTACCTAAATGGAAGCCTTGCTTTTTATTATCACGTATCCAGCAAAGTAAAATGAGTAATTTTAATAAAAAACTTGAAGCTTGGTTTTTATAGTATTCTTCAGACCAATTCAGGCTATTAATGATTCTATCGCGAAGTTGTGTTGCTGTCCCATCAAGGATTAAATTGTAGGGGATAGACATATCTTTTTCGGTTAATGAAAAGATTCTTAAATCTTCGTGTCTATTAGCCTGAAAAACATACTGAGAAAACTTTATTAACGTATCCATATCAGCCTTAAGGTCAATAAATAATAAACCTTTTCCATTTTGAATTCGTTGTTTAATGATATGCGATAATAAAACAGTCTTGCCATAACCAGAAGCTCCGACAACGTGAATATGATGGTTTAATTGTCCTTCAGTTAATTCCTCTTTACGCCATAACGATCCTGAAACGTTGCCAAGTTGAATACGTTGGTTTGGATTTTGGATATTTTTTGAAAATAGATTTTTTACCTTTTCCATATTAATTGAATTCCTTTTCTATTTTAGAATTTTGCTCAGTAAATTAAATTGAAAGTAGGGCTGAAAAAGTTCGGTTTGGTCCTGAATCAACTGCAAAACAGTTTCTTTTTCACATACGATATGAACCTGATCAAAAATCGGTGATGGGCCGCCATGAATGATCAGATCGATGTATTTTTTAATTTTTTGTTGATATCTTTCTTTGGATTTGCGAGCGATTTCAAGTTCGAAAGCGATTCGATTGCCATTTTGATTGATGTATATGGCATCGGGTCTGAATTCAGTCGGTAGTATTTTACGGTATTCATCAAATTCAGAAAGTTGCCTTTCTGATATCCAGGATTTTACAAATCCTGATTCTTCAAACTTATTCCTAATTTGAATGACTTTTTGATCGTGGTCATATGTTCGTCCATCCACATCAGTCAGAGGTCTTGAAAACAAACGATCAAAGCGACTATTTTTCAAAAATAGATAACCTTTGTTTGTTGCGATATATAATGTTTTGTGGCAGACATCTTTAACAGTTTTCAAATAATCAGCCTTTACTAAATGTGCGATACGCTCCCGAGCCCAGCGCAAACAAGTACTTTGTTCGCCTAATTTATTGAATTTAAAAAATTTTGAATGAATATCTTCGATTGTCGAAAATTTCATTTCTAAAATAAATTCGATGATATCAAGGTCTCTTGTTGTTAATCTAAAGTTATCCTTTTGTATTAAACTTTGACGTACGACAGGCACATCAAAAAATGTGTAAGAAGTTTGCATAAAGCCTCCAAATTGTTAACCAACCATTTTAAAATTGGCTGGTTCTCGAGTTTACATTCGTAAACTCTTTTTATTGATTGAGTTACTTATCCGCTCGTGTTTTCTATTTATTTAAGATAAGGCCATGCTTTGCTGACCACCTGCTCTCACTACGTTGGGAGTGGGTGGTCAGCAAATTTAAATGGCCGAACATGTTTATAAGTCATTGAAAACACGAGCGGACGAAATTAAAAATAAGCACATAGTCACTCACCGAAGTGAGTGCTTTTTTCAGGAACCCAGTGAGTATGTGGGTGGGGTGGATGAAAACTTTCTGGTGGCCTAGTCAACGCTGCTGACGCAGATACGCTAGTCAACCGATAGTCAACGAGGGCTCAAAATTAAGCTTATTTGGCCTTAATATGCCATAGTCGATTTATGCGCTAAATACCTTGTAATTATTGAATTATTTTGAAATTTCAGTGACTTAGTAAAAATAGGCAAAATGCCCTCATAACCCGAAGGTCGTAGGTTCAAATCCTGCCCCCGCAACCAATTTTTTCCTAATCTATAATTCTATTAAAATAACTATAATTTCGTTTGTTCATGTTTAATTTTTAAACTTAGAATGAACTATGCTTTTGGAAAATCATATTGTCGAATCTGTGTCACAGTATTTAAAGAATAATGGCTTTGAATTGAAGCAGCAGCTGCTGAGTACCGAAAAAGGCGATGATATTATCGCTGTTCATAATAAAACTAAAACAAATATTTTTATCGAAGCCAAAGGCGAAACAAGTGCTGTGGTGACTTCCAAAAGGTATGGAAAACCTTTTAGTAAGTCTCAGGTGAAGGATCACGTTGCTAATGCATTTTATCGCGCAGCTAAAATGTTGGACGAAAACGGTGATTCTTGTTTGGTGGGAATAGCGTTGCCTCAGAATTCTGACCATCAAGATGTTGTTCGTGCGATTCAAAAAAGTTTAAAAAAAATGAAAATCGAAGTTTTCTGGGTCAATTCAAACAGGGAAGTGGTTGTTGCCAATCACTGGAATATTTGGACATAATTTATTAAAACAGCTGGGTAGGAATTATGATGAATTTAATCAAAATGATTTGTGGTGTGGTGGTGATCGCGCAGGGGATTTGTGTGGGAATCGCGTCAGCGGCAGTAGCTGCAACAGCAGCAGTGACAGTGCCGGTGCTGGTGACAATGCCAATGCCAGCAGGGCAGGGACGTGGGGATGGATTGCGGTTGTTATCCGAATCTGATCCTGCCTATTTTTGTTCGCAGGTTGAATGCACGGACAAGATGCTGGATATTCAAAATCATTTTAAAGCCGGCACAGTGAATTTTGTTAACAAAAACATTTCGGCCTACAGCGGGGCTTGTTATCACATCGATGCCAACTATGATCCTGAACACGTCCACTACGGTGTGATGACTTTTGAAAAAACAGCGGATCAAAATTTTTTAGTGAACGGTTATTTTGGATTCTTTTTTGAAACAGATCCTTACCAGAACTGGTCCGCAGATCAGGTATTATTTGATGTGAATAAAACTCACCGCGCAGATTTGGGGACTGTATTGAATGATTCAGTTCAGCTGAGTTATTCAACGAATGTCAGTCAGATCGACTATTACATGCGATCATCGGCGGATTTCAGTCGTTTATTTTTAATCGGGCATTCGTCCGGCTGGAGCCGTCAACCCTGGAATAATTATGTCTTTTGCGAATTACAAGGCCATTAAAATCGGCCTTGTGTGTACGTACTAGTAATGCGGCGGGCGTTCGTTGCCACGAATTTCAGGATCGCCCGATTGCAGATTTTTTTTGAAATCAAACAGTTCTTTTTCAAAAGCATCTAATCTTTTTTGCTGATCATACAGCGCTTGATTTAATTCATCGATCGTCTTTTCTTGGTGGGCCACCTTGAATTCCAGATTGATGATTTGCTGTTGTAATTCAGAAATGTTTTCAGAATGATTCATGGCCTGGATATAACCTATTTATCGGAATGATAAAACGGATAATCCGTATAACCAGCTGCGCCACCCTGATAAAGCGTATTCGGATCGACATTATTCAATGGTAATCCTTCAATCAGTCGCATTGGCAGATCTGGATTTGCAATAAAATTAACGCCCCAAGAAACTGCGTCCGCATGGCCATTTTCAATGGCGGCTTCGGCTGATTCCTTGGTGTATTTTTGGTTAGCAATTAAAACTCCACCGAATTCTTTTTTAATATAATCGCCTAAAAATCCAGGGCCTTGGGCTTCGCGTGTAAAAATAAAAGCAATTTTTCTCTGACCTAGTTTTTGCGCGACATAACCAAAAAGGGCTTTTGGATTTGAATCCCCCATATCATGGGAATCCATCCGCGGTGCCAAATGCACACCCACGCGTCCGGCACCGTAAACTTCGATCAAAGCATCTGTGATTTCCAATAAAAAGCGCGCTCGATTTTCAATGCTGCCACCGTATTCGTCATCACGGTGATTGGTTTTATCTTGTAAAAATTGATCCACTAAATATCCGTTGGCCGCATGCAGTTCGACCCCATCAAATCCAGCTTGTTTTGCATTGATAGCAGCTTGTTTATATTTTTGAACCCACTGTTTTACTTCCGCCGTTGTTAATGCACGAGGGGTTACATAGTCCTTCAGCGGGCGCACCAAACTGACGTGTCCTGCGGGTTGGATTGCACTGGGTGCAACCGGCGTATCGCCATTTAAAAACATCGGATCAGAAATGCGTCCGACATGCCAAAGTTGTGCAAAAATTTTTCCACCTTTTTTGTGAACAGCCTCGGTGATTTTTTTCCAACCGGCGATTTGTTCGGCGGAATAAATTCCCGGAGTCTCGGCATAGCCTGCGGCTTTTTCGTCGATGATCGTGGCCTCGGTTAAAATTAAACCGGCTGTCGCACGCTGTTCGTAATATTCACGCATTAAATCATTTGGAATGCGATCTTTGCCTGATCTTGATCGTGTTAGGGGCGCCATAATGATGCGATTAGAAAGTGTCAGGTCACCCATTTGTAAAGGTTTTGCTAAAATCGACATGTTGAAATCCTATCCGTATTGCTACGTTGATAAAGTTAAGTTCTGTTATTTGAATACTTGGATAATGTGTGTGTGATTTGGGGATTGGCAAGGCGGTATTTTAATTAAATTTAATAGGAACGCAGTCCTATTTATGTTCCTGCTCATAAACTGAGATTGAAAACTGTCATAAAATAATCTGTAAAGGTGGTTCTATGAGCACAATTCATTTTAAAAAGACGGTCCAGGGCGAAGTGGGTCCAGTTGTTGAACGTTTAACAGCGGTTTTGGCCGAACAGGGATTTGGGATTTTAACCCGCATCGATTTTCATACAAAGATGAAAGAAAAACTGGGAAAAGATCTGCGACCCGTCGTGATTTTGGGCGCTTGTAATCCAGGCCTGGCGTACGAGGCGTACCAAAAAAATTCGGATGTGGCAGGCTTGATTCCGTGCAATGCGGTGGTTCGTGAAATCGGGGACGGACAATGTTCTATTGAATTAACCAAGCCTTCCTTGATGATCGAAATCCTACAAGAAACAGAAATGGCCGCAATGGCAGTGGCGGCCGATGATCGGTTGCAGTTGGCGCTGCAAAAAATATGATTGTTGTTACAAAACGCACCCCTTAGGCTGCGTTCTGTAGATGATCTTTGAAATGAGTCGGGTGTTTGATAGGTTCAGTGTTGTTTTGGTTGTCGTCTTTGCCTAAAGCTAACAAATTTAATTCAGTGACCAAGTTCGACATCGAATCCGATTGCGAATAAATTTCTTTGGCAATTTCAGCAATTTGATTCGCCGATTGTGCGTTGGTTTGAATCGATTGATCAATTTGATTCATCGCTTGGCTGATTTGTCCCAATGCGGTGGACTGTTCGCTACTGGCGTTGGCAATTTCTTTGTTCAGACTATTAACTTTTTCGATCGCATTTAAAATTTTATTCAAAGCTTCGTGTGATTTCTCTGTGCTGGATTTTCCATTTTCCACTTTTTCTGAACTTTCTGCGATCAGCGAAGAAATATCTTTGGCGGCCACAGAACTTCTTTGCGCAAGACTTCGAACGGCATCCGCAACAACAGCAAAACCTTTACCCTGTTCGCCGGCACGGGCTGCTTCGACGGCTGCATTCAGTGCCAATAAATTCGTTTGAAAGGCAATATCGTCAATCACATTGATGATATCTTCCATTTTTTGAGAAAATTGATCGATTTCATCCATCGCAATTTTTAAGTGAGTCATTTCTTTTTTGCCGGCACTGGCTAGGTTTAAAGATTCATCTGCAAATTCAGCGGCCTTTTGTGCATTTTTTGAATTTAATTGCACCATCGAAGTCAATTCGACAATCGAAGTGACGGTTTCTTCAACGGACGAAGCCGACGAATTAGCAGCACTTGAAAGATTTTCTCCGGATTTATTCAGCAAATCAATAGCTTGATTGATTTCTTGTTCTGAAACCTTGAGTTGTTTGGTAGCGCTGACAACGGAGCTTGAAATTTTTCGAGATATGAAAATAACTGCTAATAAAACGAAAACAATCGATCCCAAAGCGAAATATATTTGTTTCCACATTAATGAATTCACGCTGGCTAAAATCGCTGATTCGGGTGTTTTGATCACATACGACCAAGATGTTTCACTGGAACCCAATCGGATTGGATTGTAAGTGTAATTATATGTTTTTCCATCAGCAGGATCGACGCCCGAATAAGATCCACGTTTTCCGGCTTGAACATCCGCAAAAATTTGGTCGTGATTAAACGCAAATGTGAATTTTTCAGTGATTCTTTTTTCATCTGGATGGACAACCAGGTTTCCAGTGTTTGTGATCACATATACTTCGGCACCTGAAAATGGCAAATCTGTTTTTAATTTTTCGGCCAGATGAGACAATTCGATATCAACACCAGCTACTCCTAGGAATTGATCATCAACTAGAATAGGAACAACGGCAGATGTCATTAATGTTTCTTTGCCAGCGATCGGATATTTATAGGGTTCAACAATCACTGATTTTTTAGTATTTTTAGGAACTAGGTAGTATTCACCAGCGCCTGGTTTATCATAATCAACTAGGGGTTCTAATGCAGCCTGGCCAGTTCCCCAATTCCAATAGGGGATGTAGCGACCTGTTGCATCGTGACCGGGAGTATTAGAGTATTTTTTATCTTTACCGTCAAAGGCATTGGCTTCCCATCCAGTCCATGAACCGATAATCGTTTCTTTGTTATGAACCAGAACGTTTTTTAAATTTTCATTGATTCGAGAACGGCTTGTATTCTCGGTTTTTCTCTCGGATTCTAAAAATTGCGCCATGGTTTTTGCAATCATCAACGGCTCGTTTAAAATTCTTTCAGTAAAGCGAGCGTTAGACTCAGTAGCTTCGATCAACATTTTTTGAGCGGCCGCTGTTGTTTCTTTTTTCGTAGAAAACACAGTCATCCCGTTGGATATAAAAAACGAAATAGCAACAATAGCAATTAACGGAATAGCAATTTTAAGCTTTAACGAGACTTGAGGTTGAGTCATTCTTTCTCCATTTGTAAATCAATATGTAAATCAAAGTGCAAATGGCTATCGTAATTTTTGTTTATTTACTAAATACATCCAGGCCCATATTTTTTTGAACCAGACCATTTCAAATAAAATTATTGATCTGGACCTGATCAAAGTAGTGAACAGATTTGATCAAAACCTGTCTCAAATTAAAACGCAAAAATAAATATTTAAGTATTTAAAAACAAGTTTGTTATGTCGATATTACATCATGATTTCGGCGCCAAAACCCAAAAACGAAGATCTTAGATTACAAGCTTTAAAACAGCTGGATTTGCTGGATACACTCAGTGAGTCTGAATACGATCAAATCGTCGAAATTGCTTCTCAGATTTGTGAAACGCCGATTGCATTGATTTCCTTAGTCGACAAAGATCGACAGTGGTTTAAAGCCAAAGTAGGTCTGTCGGCGACCGAAACGCCCCGCGATTTGGCTTTTTGCGCCCACGCTATTTTACAAGAAGACGTCTTTGTTGTTGAGGACTCATCCAAAGATCCGCGATTTTTTGATAATCCATTGGTAACTGGAGCGCCCCATGTTCAATTTTATGCCGGGGCTCCGATCAAATCGCCAGAAGGGTTACCGATCGGAACTGTCTGTGTGATCGATCATAACCAAAGAAAACTGACTGAAAAACAAATTTCAGCGTTGAAGGCTTTGTCCAATCAAGT
>Ga0255180_1000092_pt1 | contig 52367 bp, 48 predicted proteins | sample Atl_Colum_RepB_8_FD_189933 | JGI IMG/M metagenome (GOLD analysis project Ga0255180, IMG submission 189933) | Freshwater microbial communities from Altamaha River, Georgia, United States - Atl_Colum_RepB_8d | ecosystem: Environmental > Aquatic > Freshwater > River | place: USA: Georgia... | reverse complement strand
GGACGTTGTTTGATTTGAAATCGCACTTAATACCGGAGCATCGTTCACAGCCGTCACTGTGAATGTAAAAGATTGCGCCGCCGTTAATGGCACTGACTCTAAATCAGATACGGTTAATGTGACATTGACTAAGCCATTTTGATTCAATGCTGGTGCCAGCGTCGCCGTACAGTTCGGCGCTGTTCCTCCGAAAGTAATTCCCGAAAGTGGCAAAATCGTTCCATTCGAAGTTGTTGCAGTCAAATGAAGCGCATCACAAACTAAAGTAGAATCTGGATCTGTGATTGTAAAGTTAACCACAACCGATGAATCTTCGGACACTGTTTGCGCCGTTATTGCGCTCATGACAGGTGGATCGTTTTGCGGAGCCACCGTTAAAGTAAAGGTGCGAATCGCGGAGGCACTTCCATCTGTTAACGTGAATGTGACATCGGTAGTTCCATTTTCAAACGCAGCTGGCGTTAGCGTCACAGTACAGTTCGGGGCTGAACCGCTGAACACGATTCCACCTAAAGGTAATAATGTTGTATTTGTGCTGCCAGCAGAAACAGAAGTTCCACAATTTAATGTGTTATCCACATCAGTTATTGTGAAATTGACAGCTAGAGGAGTCCCCTCTGTAGTATTTTGATTACTGATCGCACTTAAGATAGGCGCATCGTTGACAGGCGTCACTGTCAAACTAAAGTTTTGTACAGATGTCAGAGTTCCATCTGTTAATGTAAATGTTAAATTCGTAAGACCATTTTGATCTGCTTTCGGATTGATGGTCGCTGTACAATTTGGCGCGGATCCGCTGAATGTAATATCTCCGCTTGAAATCAATGCCGTATTCGACGAAGCATAACTGACCGAAGTCGCACAATTCAAAGTATTATCCACATCGTTGATCGTAAAATTAACTGCGACTGAATTATCCTCGGATGTAGTTTGATTCGAAATCGCACTCAGCACCGGTGCATCATCCACAGAATTCACTGTCAAACTGAAATTTTGCACAGATGTTAAAGATCCATCTGTGAGTGTAAATGTTAAATTCGTTAAACCACTTTGATCCAATTTTGGATTGAGTGTTGCGGTACAGTTCGGTGCTGTTCCCGTAAACACGATATCACCCGTATCAATCAACGCAGTATTGGATGAAGTATAACTGACCGACGTGGCACAATTTAAAGTATTATCTACGTCGTTAATTGTAAAATTAACAGCAACTGAATTATCCTCGGATGTGGTTTGATTCGAAATCGCACTTAATACCGGCGCATCGTTCACAGCTGTGACTGTGAAACTGAAATTTTGCACAGATGTTAAAGATCCATCCGTTAATGTGAATGTTAAATTCGTCAGACCATTTTGATCGGCTTTCGGATTGATCGTCGCTGTACAATTCGGAGCGGCACCTGTAAATACGATATCACCCGTATCAATCAAGGCTGTATTTGATGACGAATAACTGACTGAAGTCGCACAATTCAAAGTGTTATCTACGTCGTTAATTGTAAAATTAACAGCAACTGAATTATCCTCGGATGTGATTTGATTCGAAATCGAACTTAATACCGGCGCATCGTTCACAGGTGTGACTGTAAACGTAAAACTTTGTGTGTCGATTAAATTCGGAGCTCCTAAATCATTCACGGTAATTGTGACATTTGAAACTCCTGATGAATCTGACACCGGAGTCAGGGTCGCGGTACAATTTGGAATGACACCGCCAAAAACGATATTAGCAACTGGCAGTACAGCTGCATTCGAAGAAGTCGCTGATAAATTCACATTGCTACAGGAAATAACGCTATCAGGATCCGTCACCGTAAAATTAACAGCTAGCGAATTGTCTTCTGATGTTGTTTGATTCGTAATGGTGCCAAGCACTGGAGGATCGTTCACTGGAGCAATAGTTAAATCAAAATTTTGCGTAGCTGTTAATGAACCATCTGTGACTGTTAATCCGATCGCCACAGTTCCATTCATCAATGGCAATGGTGTCAATGTCACTGTACATGCTGGCGCGACTCCACCAAAAGTAATATTACCTACAGGCACCAAAGTTCCATCTGAAGTTGTGGCACTAAATGCCGTTCCACAATTGATTGTACTATCGATATCAGTCACATTTAAATTGACTGTGATGGGATTTCCTTCACCTGTAAATTGATTTGCAATCGCCGTCAGAACGGGTGCATCGTTGACTGGATTAACAGTTAAAGTAAAAGTTTGGCTGGCTGACAAAATACCATCTGTGACCGTGAATGTAATATTGCTGGTTCCATTTTGATCAGCTTTGGGGTTCACAGTGGCCGTACAATTCGGCGCAATTCCAGCAAAAGTAATGTCACCACTTGAGATAAGCGCTGTATTCGATGACGTATATGACATCGAAGTCGAACAATTGAGAGTACTGTCTATGTCTGTAATATTAAAATTAACTGGAACATTTGTATCTTCGTTCGTTGACTGCGGTCCAATAGCTGCAATCACCGGCGCATCATCAACCGCATTAACAGTTAAAATAAAATTTCGAACAGCAGACAAAGACCCATCGCTGACAGTGAATGTTAAATTCGTCGAACCATTTTGATCAGGCTGCGGAGTAATAGTCGCAGTACAGTTTGGTGCGGCTCCACCAAAAGTAATATCACCACTGGCAACTAAGGCCGCATTCGAAGAAACAAAGGACATGGATGTGGCACAGTTTAAAGTACTATCAATATCTGTAATTGTAAAACTGACAGCATGACTTGTATCTTCGCTTGTTGTCTGATTCGAAATGGCTGAAATGATCGGAGCATCATTTACTGGATTCACAGTCAAAGTAAAGGTTGTGCTGTCTTGCAAGGCCGGCGAACCCATATCATCCACTGTAAATGTTAAATCCACAGAACCATTTTGATTCAATGCCGGCGTAATCTGCGCCGTACAATTCGGTGCGGTTCCCGTGAAAGTAACATCACCACTTGAAACCAAAGACCCATTTGTACTGGTCACCGAAACAGACGTCGCACAATCCAAAGTCGAATCTGGATCTGTAATGTTAAAATTTACTGCGACTGTTGTATCTTCGCTGGTTGTTTGATTCGCAATCGGCGCCATCACAGGAGGGTCGTTGATACCGACGACTGTTAATACAAAATTGGATGTTTGTGTTAACAATCCATCTGTGACAGTTAATACGATATTCGACGTTCCAGTTAAATCCAGGACAGGGCTCAGTGTCACTGTACAATTCGGAGCCGTTCCCGAAAAAACCATATTCGCATTTGGTAAGAGCGTCGTATTCGAACTTGTCGCCGACATCGAAGTCGAACAGTCCAATGTATTATCCACATCCGAAATTGTGAAGTTAACAGCCACTGGGATATCTTCATTTGTGGATTGCGCTGGGATAGCAGAAATAACTGGAGCGTCATTCACTGCAGTCACTGTCAAAGTCATGTTTTGTGATGCAGTTAAAGCACCATCCGTCACAGTAAATACCAAGTTTGTAACACCATTTTGGTCAGCCAAAGGCGTTAATGTCGCAGTACAATTCGGTGCTGTTCCACCATAAACAATACTTCCAATTGGTAATAAAGCCCCATTTGAACTGGTCGCTGACATCGATGTCCCACAATTCAAAGTGCTATCAACATCAGTGATCGTATAGTTGATTGTAACTGAACTGTCTTCGTTAATTGTTTGTGGTGTTAAGGCACTTAATACCGGGGCATCATTCACCGCAACAACAGTCAGATTAAATGTTTGAGCGTCTTGTAAATTAGGAACGCCATTGTCATTCACCGTTAACGTGATCGTTGTCGTTCCTGACAAGTCAGCCACTGGAGTCAATGTCGCCGTACAATTCGGAACGACTCCACCATAAACAATGTTGGCCACTGGCAATAATGTCCCGTTCGACGATGTCGCCGCTAAATTCACAGCCGAGCAAGTCAGGATATTATCTGGATCCGTGATATTAAAATTCACTGTGATCGGAGTATCTTCGTTCGTGGTTTGATTGGCAATTGGAGACAATGTTGGAGGATCGTTGACAGGAACAACCACTAAATTAAATGTTTGTGTTGCAGCAAGAGCTCCGTCTGAAATTGTAAATGTTAAATCCGTATTCCCATTTAAAAAAGCAACTGGCGTAATTGTGGCAATACAATTCGGTGCTGTTCCTGAAAATGAAATACCTGATCCATTTGGAACCAATGTCGTATTCGTACTTGTGTACGTCACAGCCGAACAATTCAAAGTATTATCGACATCCGTAATTGTGAATGGCAAATTTAAAGTTCCACTTTCAAACATTGTTTGCGCTGGGATCGCAGCCAAAACGGGAGCATCATTGACAGGGTCGACCGTGATACTGAATTCAGCGGCCACTGTACTATTCGGCCAACCGCCGCCATCATCGTAAATAACTTTGATTTGACAAGTGCCAAAATAATTCAAGGCTGGCTGATAACTGATCGCCCCTGTTGTCGAGTTAATCGTTAATGCGGCCGCATTATCCGCACAACGAGGCGCCGTCGCAGTTAAGTTATCCAATGTATAAAAGCCGCCGCTGACTTCTTCGCTGGATTGAACGTCGGCATCCGTGCGAATAACAGTCAAGGGCGCATCTTCCAAAATATTCGCAGCATTTCCAATCGTTAAAGTGGGCGCTACATTGACGACTGTTAAATGAATCAGGATCGGCAACGAACGTCGTTTATCATTTCGGGCGCTGACAACTAAATCACAACCAGCAATATTCGCATTGGTCGCAGTTCCTGAAACGACTCCTGTCGCCGTATCGATGACTGCCCAGGTACAAGTATTCTCTGGTTCAAATTTCCAAACAAGATTAGGAATGACTTCGCTGGTTTGAATAGAGCAAGTGTAAGGTGAAAATTCATTTACGTTTGTAGCGCACGAATGCGACAGCGTAAAACCTAAATTTAAAATCGGTTGTGTGATTTGTTCGCCCAAAGGATTACGAGTACACGATGATAGTGCAAAAAAAAGAAAAATAAAAAGCGCGTACGTCCTACTTAAGTACTTCATTTTCAACATTAATTTCCATTTTTCTTATCGGTGCTAAAAGTTAAACACTTTAGTTTAAATTCTCGGACTGAAACATTCTTGGCCAAGGTCTTGCTATTTACTAAAGACAGAATCCAATATTCCTTTATTTGACTTAATAATCGATATATTGAATTGCAGCACATAACCGGGGGGTTTCAAGTGTCTACAAATGAGACAGGGTTTATAAAAATTTTAGCATTGATTCTGGTATTAGGGGCCTCGACTTTGTCTTCTGGTTGCGCCGAAGATAAAAAACAAAGCTACAAGAATAAATTGTCTAATCAAGCCGATTCGCAAATATTGAATGGCGAGGAAGTCACTCCCTTAGATCCCGTCAGTAAAAAAGCCCTGTACTTAGCAACCGGGGCCCAATTAATCAAAACTCCCAAAGGATATTCAGCCAGTCAAAAAGGACAATGCACCGCTGTGGCTATTTTACCAAACGTTATTTTAACTGCTGGTCACTGTGTGATTGCAGAAAAACCCGAAGACAATCAAACAGCCGATTCTGTTTTTGTGATTCTGGGCAATAAGCCCTGGAAAGCAAAATTTGATCCGAATCTTTGGTACGCTGTGGATGAAATCAAAGTCATCGATACTTACGGACGCAATAAAAGTGGTGGCTCTGAAAATGATCTGGCTCTGTTAAAACTGAAGCGACCTTTACCGTCTGAATATGTCACCGAGCTAGCAACTGAAGTTCAGCTATTTCCAGTCATGGATTTCATGATGGCAGGTTATGGACTGAGATCGAACTTAACAGAACTAAACACTGAACAAGAAAAGAAAAACTTAGGCGAACTTTACAGAACATATAAAATTCTAGAAGACTACGAGCTCAATTCTCCTAAAATATTGATCGATCAGACAGATATGAAAGGCATTTGCAGCGGAGACTCTGGCGGTCCTGGCTTGATTTACGATCAGAGTCAAAAAAAATATTACGTTTTAGGAATTGTATCGGGAACAAAATGGCTGGAAAGCGATAAAAACAAATTTGATCCAGAAAATAAAGTGACTTGCTTCGGAACAGCTGTGTACACAAATGTTTTATTCCCTGAATACTTAGACTGGATCAAAAAAACCAGTGAAAATTTCAACAAATAGACTGATAATAAAGGTCTATGCTTTTAGAAATTTTAACTTGTTTAACAATCCTCAAAGATAACATTGAATACGGATCTCCCCGAATGATTAGCAGTTATCATTTTGCAATCGACAGCCAAACACCGAACAATACGTTATTTGTCGCCAACTCAAAAAACGTGTTCGAATGCAAATCCAGTCTGCCGTTCAATCAAAATTTAACGCTTTCTTTAAATCCAAACATCTCTGATTTAGGTGCAAAATTAACTTTTTTTTACTCTCAAAAACCAAAACAAGAACTGGCTCAGAAAAAAAGTCTGCAAATTTATAAACCCTCTGCAACCCTGCTTTTTAAGCATGAACAAATTCATCAGATAAACCCATACATTAAAACAGATTTTCCAATCGCTTATTTAGATTGTAAAAATATTTCGGCCAACTCCGACTCTGCCCTTCAAGCTTTCAAAAAAACAACGGAAGCTGAAATCAAAGATGTCCTTGCTGACTGGTCAGAGTCCATGGACGCCGAAGACTATGGTTATGATAAAAAATCGGTTCAACGTGAAGCCGACAAACTTAAACTGACTCAAAAAATGCGCTCCGACTTAGATACTTGTCAAAAAAGTACGGATCTTAAACTGGCCGTCTTAGATACGGCAGGACCAATGGACAGATATATTGATTCCAAAAAGCCAGCCAGCTCTGCACAGAAATCAAGCGCTCAAAGCTCGCACACAAGCCAGCCCAAAGGCCAGAAACAAACAGGACAATCTACGAAATCTCTCGTGCCGACAGGCCAATAAATTGATATCCTAATCTTCGTATGTTTTTAATCGTTTTCTCTTTTTTAATGGTGTTATTTTTTTCGTTCATTTGTTCCTTGTGCGAAGCCGTTTTACTTTCTCTTTCTCCGGCATTCGTCGCAGTCGAAATCGAAGAAAAACCAAAAGCCGGTCGAATCTTAAAAAATATCACTGATCACGCAGATCGATCTTTGTCGGCCATTTTAACCCTGAATACAATTTCTCATACTTTGGGATCTGCGTGGATCGCTTATTTAGTTCATAATGAATTCGGTGAAATTTGGGTTAGTGTCTTTTCAGTATTTTTGACTTTTTTAATTTTAATTTTTTCTGAAATCCTACCAAAAACAATTGGTAAAAATAATTCGAAAGCACTTGCTGTTTTCTGCGCGTACTGCGTTCAAATCATGATTATTACTCTTTATCCATTTGTTAAAATTTCTGAATTTATTTCCAAAGCTCTTACGTCGCCTTCCGAAGAGCCTGATATCACTCGTGACGAAATGATTAAAAATGCCGAAATCGGTGTTGAAGAAGGAACTTTGAAGGCCAAAGAATCTACGATTATCAAAAATTTGATGAAACTAGATAAAATCTTTATTTCAGATATCATGACTCCCCGATCTGTGTTCATGGCTCTGGATGCAGATCTAACAGTTCACGAAGTCGCCAAAAAATTTAAACCGATTCGTTTTTCTCGTATTCCTGTATTTCAAGACACTCTTGATCAAATAATTGGCATGACTCATCGATATAAAATCCTGGAAGCGCTTTCGCTGGACCAACATCATTTGAAAATCAAAGAGCTCGTCACTCCGATCGTCAGCTTGTCAGAAAGAATGACTGTATCCTTAGCACTTGATTTCTTTGTCAAAGAGAAAGCTCACTTAGCCCTCGTTGTGGATGAATACGGCGTTGTGACGGGCTTGGTGACTCTTGAGGATGCTGTGGAAACTCTCTTGGGAGTTGAAATTGTGGACGAATTCGACAATATCGAAGACATGAGAAAATACGCTCTAGAACAGTGGCAAATGCGTAAAAAAAATCACCGAAAATAAGTTTACTGACTGGTCGAAATAAGTTGAAGACTTGGAATAGAAACTGACATAGCAGCTTACTTGGAAGCTGTGTTGGACTCTAGAACCGTTGCAGGGGTTCTGGGGCTAAAATTGGGGCCATTTTGAACCAGACGCACGACAAGAACAAAGATCAAAGTCAATAATCCTAAGATCGCGAAAAGACGAAATGTTTGAAATTCTGTATTTCGTCGAATCTTTTTTTGAACCTGTTTTAGGCACTCTTTTTTTATCATACGCAGCACAAGACCTACCTTATACTGCTGACTCAGCATAAAGTAAGCCAACATTCTGACACTGACTGATTGCTTTTATGAAGAGACGGAGAAACTGATGACACACAAAGAATTAGCTCAAAAAGTTTACGATAAATGTCACCTGACTGGCGAATTCAAACTGCGCAGTGGACAAATATCCAATGAATATTTTGATAAATACCGTCTGGAATCAGATCCCCAAATTTTATCTGAAATCGCTTTGCAAATGAAGCCTTTGATTCCGGCCGGAACAGAAGTTTTAGCTGGTTTGGAAATGGGCGGTATCCCTGTGGCCACAGCCCTTTCACTGATCACGGGAATTCCCATTTGTTTTGTTCGTAAAAAAGCTAAAGATTACGGAACATGTTTGTTTGCAGAAGGCGCCGACATTAAGGGTAAAAAAGTTTGTATCATCGAGGACGTTATAACATCCGGTGGACAAGTGATTCTCAGTACGCAAGATCTGCGCAGCGTGGGTGCCATTGTCACAGATGTTTTATGTGTTATTAATCGCGGCGGCGAAAGTGCTTCCGCAAAGTTGGGCGAAATTGATTTAAAAACACACCAACTTTTTACCCGCCAAGATTTTCCAAACTCATAGAAAAATAATATGTCAGATACAAAAAAAAACGCCGTCCTCGTCGCCATTCAACTTCCCAAAGTCAGCCAGCTCGAGGTCGAAAGTTCATTACAGGAACTGCAACGACTGGTGACAACCTTAGGCTACAATGTCGTAGGGTCTGTTTCACAAAAAAGAACTTCGGATCGATCTGCTTCCGTTTTAGGTGATGGCAAACTCAAGGAATTGGCTGAATGGACCGGCGGCACTGGAAAAATAGCCGCGATGGTCGAACACAAGCTTTCTAAAGCCGCTCAAAAATGGCATGTCGAAGCTTTAGAAAATGCTTCCGCCGAGGAAATCGATGAAGACGCTGGAATATTAACTGAAGACCAAAAAAACTCAGCCCAAATCGTCATTGTAGATACTGAACTATCCCCTTCACAGCTGCGCAACTTAGAAAGCGCTACCGGAGTCACTGTTTTAGATCGCACTGGTGTCATCATCGAAATTTTCAGCCGTCATGCACGAACAAAGGCGGCTCGTCTCCAAGTTGAAATTGCACGATTGACTTATATGGCTCCTCGAATTCGCGAAACCGGTGGTGGTGAAGATCGCCAAGGCGGCGGTGTCGGCGGTAAAGGTGCGGGCGAAAGCAGTTTGGAATTAGATAAACGAAAAATCCGCGACCGCATCAAAGAACTGAAAACTGAACTTGCATCGATCGGCAACGAACACCAAGTTCGTCGCGCGCAGCGCGAACAGGAATTGTGTGTGGCCTTGGTTGGTTATACCAATGCTGGAAAATCTTCTCTGATGCGCGCCATGACTGGCAGCGAAGTTTTAGTGGCCGATAAACTGTTTGCAACATTAGATACAACTATACGCCCCATTTATCCCGAGACGCGTCCTAAAGTTTTGATGTCAGACACAGTGGGATTCATTAAAAAACTTCCGCATGACCTCGTAGCGTCTTTTAAATCAACTCTGGACGAAGCCTTACATGCTTCGCTTTTATTGTTTGTCGTAGATAGCTCGGATATTTCATTCCGATCGCAATTAGATGTGACTAAAAATGTTTTGGCTGAAGTGGGCGCGACAGATGTTCCTAGTTTGCTCATTCTCAATAAAAAAGACCGCCTTTCTGAAAAAGACATCAATGACCTTAAAGCCGAATTTCCAGAGGCCATTCAAATTTCGACGCGCAATAAAGACGATCTAAAAATGCTTCGCGATAAAATCATGAGCTATTTTGAAAGCTCGATGATCGACGAAGATTTATTTATACCTTACACCGTCCAAGGCGTGATTGGCGATATTCGTGCTAAAATGCGAGTCTTAGGTGAATCTTATAATGAAAACGGAGTCACTCTGAAAGTTCGAGCTTCAGAAGATCTGATAACTCAAATTAAAAAGAAACTTACTATAAAGAATAAATAATTAATCCTCAATCAAGGTCTTCGAGTTGGCTCCGTTCAGCTTTAAAACTTGGAATAAACTTTCAAAAATAGCTTGGCCTTGAAGCTTGATAAGTGCATATGCATTTTTTTGTATTAAATTATTTTGAAAATCGGGAGCTCTGATTAAAGTTGAACGCAACTGCATTTGACCACCTGTATCCGTCGCGTGAACGCAAATCTGTGTATCGATAGAGCTGTAAAGCTGGGTCAGCAACTGACTAGATCGACTTAAATTCGCACTCAGTAAATAATTTCTATCGCAGGAACCGCTTGTTTTCTGCAAAAGAAACTCGACATCTAAATCAATCGTTTGACAGAAAATAAAAACACACTTTTTGACCGACATTTTAAGCACTGGCTGCATTTGGGTTCCAGAAATTTCTTGAGGGACTACGACTTTAGAACCTGAATCTAATTGAATATGAAAATTTTCCGCAAATGGTCTTAAATCAGATTCGACACTTGTTAAAAATAAATTTAAATTCGATATTTGAATATCAATTTTCTTTTGCAAAATGATTTCTTCAGAATTTGCAAATGAACCCAAAGAAAATAGCATGAAAAACAGAATGGCTTTGATCATAAAAACCTCGACGCTTTGGTGACAAAGATAGTTGTTCTTTATTCTTTAAACAACTTGTGTATCAAACCCAGTATATTTTTCACACTGACAGATCATTAAATCGGATCCACCGAAGACATTTGTAAAACATGTCCAACTAAATACAAAGATCCAGTCACTACGACCAAGTCATTTTCACTCGAAGATTGCGCAATATGCTTTTTAATATCTTTTAAATCAATTGACTGAACGCGAGCAATTTTTTTGATAGATTCAGGATAATCTTGTAAACGACGACCTTTAAAGGGGGTCTCTGTTAAATATAAGGTAACTTTTGGCAGAGCCAACAGCATCTCAAACATTTCACTGCAGTCTTTGTCTTGGCCGATTCCTACAACGAGGTGTAATTGACTCCAGGACATTTGTTCTAAAATTTGCAATAACGATTGAACGCCTTGAATGTTGTGATCTCCGGACAAATACATCGGACACTTTAAATTCCAACCATTAAACTGTTGCATGCGCCCTGGCCAACGAATGTGACCCAGTGCCGACAAATGGTCTTGTGGCTTAAAACCTAATTCAGAAAACAGGGTTAAAGCAGTCATGGCGTTTTCGCAAGATCGATGACCGGGTATATTGATCTTAAACTGACCCCATTCACAATCGATCCACCACTGCCCGTTTTGGTAAGACGATTTTCCTGGACTGGCTTTTCTCCACCGAGACGCTGTTTTATTCCGGACAAGTTTGACTTCTGACAAAACTTCGTCTGGTAATTCGTGATGAACCACGACCGAATTATTTTTTACGATCCCAAATTTATTTTTAGCAATTTCTAATAGGTTATGGCCTAAAATATTTTGGTGATCCATACCTAATTTTGTGATCATAGAATAATGATTGGGAAAAACATTGGTCGCATCATAAGTCCCACCAAGACCTACTTCAAAAATAATGTAATCCAAGTTCGACGTAAAAAACATATCAGCGGCCATTAACGTCAAGGCCTCGAAATGTGTCAGTTCGTGCTTTTGAATAAGGTTTTTATTTCTTAAAAAAACAGCTACAAATTGATCTTCGGAAATATCTAAACCATTGATTCGAATACGCTCTGTGGTTTGAATCAAATGGGGCGAAGTATACAACCCCACTTTTTTTCCTGCCGACAACAGCAACGCTTCCAAAGCCGCACAGGTTGTTCCTTTACCATTTGTTCCAGCCACTGTGATAATTTGCTTGGACTGAATTGATGACCACCATGATTTTTCACTGACTGCATTACGAATTTTATCAATACCCGGCATTGTCTTGGGCATAATTGATAAGGACTCTAGATACTGGACAACTTCTTTAAATGGACTCATTGACTGCATATTTCACTTTCAAAGCCTGGACATGAGATTGAACATCATGCACTCGTAAATACTGACAATATAATAAAGGAATATGTGAAAAAACTGTTGCGGATATCGCATCTCGGTCAGCGGGTTCCGCAGATGTGATAGTTTTCAAAAATGATTTTCTGGAAAAACCTAAATAAATATCATTTTTAATTTCTTGGTATGCACTCAGATTTTTTAATATGTCCCAGGATTGGTTCGCAGTTTTACCAAACCCGATACCTGGATCAAATATCAATCGGTCACTGAGGATTTTTTCAGATTCTGCTTTTTTTAAAATCTGCTTCCACCAATCGCACAGGTAAACTGATAAATCAATTTCCAGAGGTAAATGAACCTGAGGGTCAGCTGGAATCGTTAACGAATGCATCACAACAGATTTTACTTCCGGATGTTTTTTCAACAGCTCCAACATCCGAAAATCTGACAAGCCACTGACATCATTGACATACTGAATTGGAAATCGGCTTAATAAATGATTTTGCGTTTCAAAATTTCTTGAATCGATTGATAGATGTATTTTTAAACGATGCTTTTCGATCCATGACAAAGCCTGTTCCAAGCGCTCAATTTCTTGCTGGATAGAAATCTTCAAAGCTCCTGGCCTTGTGGATTCAGCTCCTAAATCTAAAACTTCAGCACCGTCCCCGATCAGCTGCTGGGCCTTTGCAATAAACTTTTCCTCATCTAAGTACAAACCACCGTCTGAAAAAGAATCCGTTGTTAGATTCAATATTCCAACGAATTGTGGCCAAAAATACTTTTCAGATCTTTGGGTTGCAAACGGCTTTTCCTGTTGTCCCCAAATCCAACTTGGCAAAGAATCCTTTTCGAGCTTTAAAATCGCAGGGCAAACTTCAACGGCAGGACACAAAGCAAACGGACGTTTAAATAATTCTAAGTGCGGAACATTCAAAGTATTGGATTGGTAACGTTCTCCTTCAGCCCACAATAAATCAATGTCAATAAAACGCGGCGCCCATCTTTGACTTGGGATTCGCCCTAGTTTTTTTTCGATGTTTTTAATTTCAATTAATATTTGTTCCAAGTCCGATTCTTCGGTTTGACAGAGCACCGCCGCATTCAGAAATTTTTGTTCCCATTCGGGAGGAGCCGATTCTGGTAACAAAGCATTCGACTCATAAATAGAGGAAATTTTTAGAACTTGAAAAACAGAATTATTTTTGAGTTCAAACAAAGCTTGGCGCAATTTCAAAAGAGGCTGAATATTACTGCCGATTCCTAAAACTAAATGTCTTTTTGACATGTCCAAGTAACTCCAGCTTGTAAATGAGCCACTGGAACTCGTAATTTTGTAAGACTCACTTTGATATGACCTTTAATTCGCTTATCGAACAAATAGACTATCAGCTTATTCATCACTTGCGAACACATGTGCTCAACAAGATGATAAGGTTTAGCTGTCGCAGTTTGATGGATAATTTCTGTCAAGCGAACATAGTCGACAGCATCATTAATCTGATCTGTTTGCTCGGCAGCAACAGCTTGGTCAAAAACGATTTCAACATCAAAGTGAACTGGCTGAACATAAGCTTGCTCATCAGGCAAACATCCCAATCTGACCCAGGCTTCATAAGTATTGATTTTCATAATGGATGACACAGGCTATTTAACTCCTACAACGTAGGCGATCCAGCTTAAACAAGCTTCACCTTCTTCAACTTTTTTAAATATGCCATTACCACCGCCGTTTTTATCGGTGCCTTCCCAGAAAATCTGAACATCTTTAAAACCCGCTTCAATCATGATCTCTTTCACTTCGGGTATAGTCCACATACGCCAATCGTATTTGAAAACATTTTTATACATTTTATTTTTAATTTTAAAATGAATTCCAAATTCCGCTTCATTGGTCAAAGGGTCAAAATATTTTTGATCCCAAAAATAAGTAAAACCTTTATGTCGTGTTTTATCTGTAATGGAATCCGTACACTGTGTTCCACCAAAAATATCAACAATAAAAATACCATTTTTATTTAAAGAACTTTGAACATTGGCAAAGTAATTTCTTAAAATAGCGCGATCTTTAAAAAAGAAATACGAAAAATTCACGGCTGCAACGATATCGGCTTTGGGTAAGTTTTTTTGCAAAACATTTTTTTGCACTAAAACAATTCGTCCTTGCTGATCATGATTTAACTTTGAAATATAGTTCTGACGTCCATAATTCATAGGCTCCGGATCTAAATCCAGACCCACTGATTTAAATTTCTTATTGAGCTTCACCCATTCACAACTGATCGCACCAGTTCCGCAAAAATCTTCTCGCAAGACTGTCGGCTTTAAAGATCTGCCACGGATATCAATGTATCGATCTAAATAAAATTGCACGTCTTCTTCCGGCGACTGAACAGCTGTTTTGTACAATAAATACTTATCAAATGGATATCTTTTCGAAGAGCGCGAAGGATGACCTTCATCACCCTTCAGCTTTGACTTTTTCTTATAATGTTGATGCTTAATCTTGATGGGATCTTTCATTCAAATTCTTTCTTACGGAACTTCCGCGCAAATTTCGCGGATCGCCTGTTCAATGTCATGCTTTTGGGGAACGCTGGCATCTTCTAGATTCGGATGCAAACCGATGCCTGGAACATTTTTCCCAGCAACGACACGCGGACGCGCCATCAATTCGTAAAACAATTCCTGGGTCACACGGTAAGCTAAGTGTTCACCAAAGTTCGTAACCTCTGTATCTTCGTTTACAAATAAAACACGACCTGTTTTTTGAACAGAGGTTTTAATCATATCCCAATCGTAAGGATAGATCGAACGCAGATCGATCACTTCGACTGAATAGCCTTCCGCCTTTAATTGATCTGCCACTTCATTACATAACAGTAAATGACGACCATAACTGACAACTGTGATTTGATCACCGCTTCGCGTGATTTTACCTTTTCCAATAGGCACTAAAAATTCTTCGATTTTTGGCCATTTGGCTTTCCAGTTTGTGCGATCACCAATCGGTGCATCAATCATATTTTTTAATTCTTTTTCATCCATAGGTTCGCCAGGAATTAAATCTTCACCACGAACACGCATTAAAGCTTTAGGCTTTAAAAACAAACACGGATTCGGATCTTGAATACAAGATAACAATAATCCATAGGCATCTAATGGATTCGATGGCATGACCACTTTCCATCCAGCCAAGCGTGATGCCCAAGCATCAAAAGAATGCGAATGGTACACACTTCCGCGAATTCCAGCTCCCACTGGGGTCATTACTGTCATTGGCAACTGAAAACCACCATTTGTACACCACAAGGTATTACCAGCAATTTTTAGTAAATCGATCGTATTAAAAATATAATCTGCGAACTGAATTTCTGCCACACAACGATCGCCAGCCATCGCGATTCCCATCGCCATTCCGATGATACCGCGTTCGTCTAATGGAGAATTCCAAGTTGTTTCCAAACCCTGAGTCGCTGTAAAAACGCCACCCAATGGCATACCCACATCTTGTCCGAAAATGTCTTTCAGCTGATAATTTTTTTCCGCATAGTGCAAAGCCATGCGAATTGATTGCGCCATATTAGCCATTAGAACTTTCTCCAATCTGCATTTTCATTATTTACAAAAGTATGATCCCAAATACTGTCGGCTGTTGGTACAGGCTCTGTTCGCGCTTGCTCTGTGGCACGAACGCCTTCAGCCTCGTATTGCTCCCAAATTTGTCGAGCTTCTTCTGATTTCAAATAACCCGCTTTTAAAAGTTTTTCTTCGAATTGTTTGACGGGATCCACTTCGTTCGGAATTGGATTCGCACCGCTGGCCGAAGAGTGTCCATACAACCGAGAAACCATCGCTTCGATAAAAGCAGGTTTTCCCGTTTTGCGGATATAATCCATATTTTCTTTGACAGCTAAATACACTTCAACCGGATCGTTACCGTTAATCACGCTGGCTTTTATATTAAAAGCTTTGGCGCGATCAGCGATAAAAGTTTCGCCATGCTGACCTTCATACGAAGTTGAAATTCCCCATTTATTATTTTGCACAGTTAATAAAATCGGTAACTCTTGACCTTTTCGTGATGCTAAAATCAGGCTGGATGCGAAATCGCCTTCGGCAGTTCCAGCATCGCCTCCAGTAACAACTGTCAGAGCTTTATTTTTAGATTTCAAATTTTCACGTTTTTGAACATGGGCTGTTCCACAAGCAATGGGATACTGAACTTCCAAAGGCGACGTCACAGGTGCGACATTCCATTCAGGAATGGCATAGTGATTCGAAAAATTCCGTCCACCTGTCGAACGATCCGTCGAACGATTCATCATTAAACGAACAGCATCGATCATCGGTAAACCCATCGCAACCAGCGTCGGAGAACAACGATAATGCAAATGAACATAATCATAACGCGGACCTTGTCCTTTGTTGACAAGTAATCCCAATGGAACTCCCCAAGCTTCTTCGCCTGGGCCGCCAATCCAGAAAAAAGATTCACCCGCGCGATAAATTTTAATAAGTCTTTCTTCAAGAACTCGAGACTTCACCATCAGATCGTGCATCTGAAGTAACAAGGCTTTATCAAGCCCTTTGAATGAAGCTGTGATTGATGCAGAAGTTTTACTTTTTTGAGCTGTTTTGACAGGTTGTGATTTTTTCTTTTTCGAACCTGTTTGAACTGAATTTGTTCGCATGTTTTCCCTCTTGTCCGACCTTCATCGGAGCCTCTTGATTTGAGCCCCTAGACTAACCTAAAAAAGTCCATTTGAGCATTGTTTTGTAACAAAGCTTTGTATTTATTTAAACAATACTAATGCGTCTTATTATCTATTTTTACTAACTCTTGACTTATTCTAAAATGAATACAGAATATTTTTATTCAAAAGGAGTTTCTCTATGGGTTTTATTAAACGCTTTGGGCTGATCATAGTTGTGAATATTCTAATTATGATCACAATTACAACAATTTTAAACGTTTTTAATGTTCAGCCTTACCTTGCTCACAACGGAATCAGCTATGGATCATTGATGATTTTTTGTGCTGTCTGGGGTTTTGGTGGCGCATTCATTTCATTATTGATTTCTAAATTCATGGCTAAAACAATGATGGGAGTCCAAATCATCGACCCCAACGCCCCCCATGGACAAGAACAAATGTGGTTAGTTCAAACAGTTCACAGAATGGCCCGCGAAGCGAACTTACCTAAAATGCCAGAAGTCGGAATCTATGAAGGCGATGAAATGAATGCTTTCGCGACTGGCCCAAGCAAATCGAATTCATTGGTCGCAGTATCAACTGGATTACTTAGAAAAATGAATCAAAATGAAGTTGAAGGCGTTCTTGCACACGAAGTGGCTCATATTGCCAACGGAGACATGGTAACTATGACCCTCGTGCAAGGCGTGGTGAATGCTTTCGGTATGTTCTTGGCTCGCGTGATCGGACATTTTTTATCAAACATGGTCGACGAAGAAAAAGCGCCAATGGTCCGAATGATTTCAACAATCATTTTAGATATCGTTTTCAACATTCTGGGAATGTTTGTAGTCGCTTATGTTTCTCGTCAACGTGAATTTCGTGCTGACAAAGGCGGAGCAAGTTTAGGTGGACGTGACAAAATGGTTGCCGCTTTACAACGACTGCAACACGAAATGAGCCCGGTACCAAACGAAAACAGCCCGATGGCGACAATGCAAATTTCAAATCGCCGTGGTGGCTTTTTAAGTTTACTTTCGACTCACCCTTCACTGGAAGAGCGTATCGAAAGACTGAAGGCTTCGGCTTAGTTTTCTGTTATCATAAAAATAGAGACTTTTTAAACGCCAGAGAAATTCTCTGGCGTTTTTTTTACATAAAAATTTGAGGAAAAACTCGAAAGTCAAAAACTTGTCCACCCTGCTCAGGCGTCAAATCCATTTTGACTTTAACATCTTCGGGAATGGGCTTAATTTTATCTTTGTGTCTCGAAGCACTAAAGACTCCATTTCGCCACTGATAAACTTCAAACATTTTTTCTTCATACTTGTAATGACCTTGATCTTTATCTGCATAATAATCATCAAAGCGATTTTTACCCAGATAAATCGCATTAGATCCTTCATAACCCGTTTTTTCATATGTGATCGGATCGGTATTAATAATATAGGACCAGTCTCCGGGAACAAAGTTCTTCGCAGCAATCCCGAACTGAATTTCTAAAACCTTGCCCGGTATTTTTTCTTTTTCCGCAGGAAAATCCTTTTCGAACTTCCACATAATACCAGGTTCGACATGAACTAAGGGCTCACCATCGTCGCCGAGCAATCTGAGCTCTACTTGACGAGTTAATTCCGAATTCTTTTCAATTCGATTAAAGTAATCCAGTACAGCGTGGGCATAAACCATTTTAGATGCAGTATAACAACCAATTGAATATTTTTTTTGATTAAAAAACATATCATTAAAAGCATCCGTCAATTTTTTATTTTTAACGGGCGTTCCTTTGATCCAATATTTCTTATTCCAAAAAGCAGGACCGCCATCAGGCCAAACCCAAGCTAATTTTTCAGCCCAAGCAACAATGTTTTGTCGCACGCCGATATTTTGCTGAATCCACTTAAAATCACATAACTTCCCAGAAAATTGAATTAAACGTCCGTGTTGTAACATGGCCATAAAAATTTCTTTTTTAGAAACTGTACTTACTTCTCGAAATAAATTTTTACCTACCGGCAAATAAACAATGTCGTCTTGGATTTTAAAATTTTCACGTTGATAAAAATCTAAAGTATTTGTATCCGTCGCTGGCGTCGAAAGCATTATATGAATCTTATTTTTTTGAACACTTTTAACATACAATTCAGGTTCGATTTTTAATTGATCCAGATAACGATTTAAATCTTGATCAATTTTTTTAATCTGTTCTGGTTCACACTGAAATTGAACCTCGGCTTTTAATTGAATCGATATTAACAAAATCAAAATGATGAGCTTTCGCATTAATTCCCTCGCATTTTTGGCATTTTAATTTCAAAACACGTATTTTTAACTAGTTTATTTAAATAGATCGTCGACTGATATTGCTCTAAAATATTTTTACAAATAGACAGTCCTAAACCTGTGCCAACTCCGACACCTTTGGTCGTAAAAAACGGCTGAAACAATCGCGATTCGACTTCGGCTGATAACCCAGGTCCGGCGTCTATGACTTGTAGGTAAACCCAATCTGCATCAGAAAAAGTTTTAATTTTTATCCAAGGCGTGGGTTGTTCTTTGATCGCATCAATTGAATTATTAATTAAATTAATCAATACCTGCTGCAACTCCAGCTCATCCATCAGAACCCGAACATGAGGCTCGAAATCGATTTCAAAACGAACGCCGACACTTTTAGATTTTATTTCTGTAAAAATAAGAACTTCATCCAATAAAGCCATCAAATCTATTTGTTGTAAATTAGAAGAGTTGGTATTTCGCGAAAATTTTCTGAGACTGGTAATAATTTTAGTAATTCGATGCGTGGCCTTCATCAAAATTTGTAATTTGTCTTTGAACTTTTTTTCGTCATCTTTGCATTTTTCAAGTAATCGCAAGTTGCCATCAATAATAGCCAGAGGATTATTAATTTCATGAGCAATCCCAGCAGACATTTCTCCGAGAGACGCTAGCTTTGAATTGTGAACTGATTTAGCTTGCTCTTCGCGAAGCTTTAACTCGAGCTCGAATTCTTTAGTCCGATCCCAATTAATTCCATACATCATGACAGGCTCGCCAGAGCTATTTCGTATCACTTGCCCGCGTCCGCCGACTTGCTTTTTTTGACCGTTCTTCGTTGTAATTTCAAATGTAGTATTAAATTCTTTTTCACCCGTTAAGGCTTTGCTTAATTCCGATATCGCCTTAATCTTGGCTTGAGGCGAAAGACAGTCTTCCCAGGCCTGATAGTGACCTGTAAAATCTTTTTCTTCGATTTCAAACAGTCGATACATGGATTGGTCCCAGTGCAAATGATTATTCAATGGATTAAATTTCCAAATACCAATCCCCAGAGTCTCTAACACAAGTCTATTTTCATCACTGCGCTGAACAAGCTCGGTGATATTCGAAAAAGTAACCACAACCTTGAGTTGCGCACCTTCAGAAAATGGAACGGCATTGATCCGAATCCAACGAGTTTCGTTATTCGGCAAAACCAATCCCATAATCACATTATTCACAGGTTTTTGGGTTTTGAGCGCGATCATCGCCGGATGCTCTTCGCCAGGAAAAGTACTTCCATCCTGACGAATGGCTCGCCAACGTGGATCATAAGACGTTCGGCCTCGCATCTGGTCCGCGGTCAGGCATAAAATTTCAAGTGCTGACTGATTGAATTGCAATATCTGCCCAGAAGCATCTTGAACAACTAACCCCTCATTCATCATCTCGATCAGGGTCGGAAATAAATCACTCAGTTCTTTAGCCGAATTAGCAAAGGACATTATCTTTTCTCTGCGATGATATTAACAACTGTTGGAGTCACACAAAATTGTCCAGGAGTGTTTTTAGCTTTTTGCCAAACTTGAAAAAACTCAGACTGATCATTAACTGAAATATATCCATTCGCTACTAAACGTGGAACAAATGATTCAAAAAATGTTTCAGGCCAAGCCCACAAAGGATCTTGGGGGCGACAAACTCGAGCAATGGGTTCGATCTCAAGCACTTTAAAACCGTTTTTTTCTAAAATTTCAGGTAATCGTCGACCTTGATTAGGAAATCCTCCTTGGTCCATCCAACTTTTGAAAATAGCATCAACTATTTTTTTCATAATAGGCTGATCTGGAGCCAACGAAAAGCTGTCATAGGATATGTATTCCTGCATGCTAAAACGCCCACCGACTTTTAAATGAGCGCCAACAGACTGAACAGCTAAGGCAATGTCAGGCACAAAAATCATGAGCCAGCGACAAAAAGCCGCATCAAAGTTTTTATTAGATAAGTCTAATTTTTCTATAAACGATTGATGAGGATATACTTTTTTTAAATTCAGGGATTTTAAATGATTCAGAAAGTTTTCAGAAATATCGACAGCTGTGATGTCAGATCGTCCCTCTGTGAAAGAAACTAAATCTTGAGTGGTAAACCCCGGTCCGCAACCTAATTCCAGAATGGAATCTGCGGGCTGGAGCGAAGCCTTTTGCCACAAGCGAATTAAGTGGTCTCTCCATAGATTATGTTGTAAATGCAACCGATCAAGTTCTACTTGATCGGTTCCTAATACGTATTCGCTTTTATTTGTCATTTTATTGAATAGTAACTTTAGATAAGTCTTTAACTTTGCCTTCTTCAAGAATAATCAAATCAGCTAGAACATTTGAAGCTTCTTGAATTTCTGGGCGTTTTAAATACTCTTTATCTTTTTCGGCTTTATCAGCATATTTTTTAGATTTTTGCTTTTTCTCTTTTTCACCTTTGTCTTTTAAGATTTCAGAGACTTTTATCAATTTACCCAATTTTTTCGTTTTTTCTAAGTCTTCAGCAATTTTTTTAAATTCTTCATTTTTAGAAATACGTGCTTCAGATCTTTGTTTTAAAGACTTGATCCAATCTGATTTAATTGGCTTCCAACCTTCTTTATCCATATTGGCATCTTTTGAAACAAACGAATCCAATTTACGCGGAGGCAATGAATAATCCATTCCTTTTTCTCCAATTTCATCCAAGTGAAATGGACTTGGAAAAGCAATATCTGACTCAACACCGCGGTGCTGAGTTGAAAATCCACCTGGAGTATAAAACATACCAATCGTGACTTTCATAGCTCCTAGATCGAATGGCAACTGTGGAACATTTTGGATACTGCCTTTTCCATATGTATGATCGGCTCCAACGATCACAGCGCGACCATAATCCTTCATCGCTCCAGATAAAATTTCAGAAGCGGATGCACTGATACGTGAAGTTAAAATAACCAACGGTCCATTCCAATCAATTTTCGGATCCACATCTGCCAACGGTGACTCTTCACCAGATCGTGAAGTCGATTTAACAATGTTTCCTGTTTTAATAAACATACCACCGATTTTGACAGCATCATCCAACGATCCACCACCGTTCGTAGATAAATCGATCACTAAACCGTCTGCTTTTTTAGCAACAGCATCTTCAATGACTTTTCTCATATCTTTCGAAGACGATCGTCCGCCGCGAGCATTGTCGGCATAAAAAGAAGGGAAATTGATGATACCAATTTTTTTCTTTTCACCATTGATAGTTCGATCTTCGTAAAAAATAGAAATAGCATTATCTTCGAGGTTAATTTTTTCACGAGTCAAATCGACATCAAATTTTTTATTCGTACCGGCTTCTTTTCTGAGAATAGTTAATTTAACTTTTGTTCCCTTAGGACCACGGATCATTTTAACGACGTCTTTCAGATCCATATCGATCACGTTTTCCATTTTTCCGTCTTTCTTACTGACGGCTACGATTTTGTCCTTGGGCTCTAACATTCCTGATTTCGCAGCAGCACCGCCTGTCACCAAAGCTTCGATCACAGTAAACCCATCATCCTGCGATAATGTGGCGCCGATACCCTCAAGGCTTAAACCCATATCAATTTTAAAGTCTTCATACGGATCTTTAGCTAAAAAGGCCGAGTGTGGATCTAATGAAAGTGCAAAAGAATTCAAGTAATTCGCAACAAGATCCTCTGCTTTTGTTTCTTTGATTCTCTTTAGATTTCTTTCGTAATTTTTAATGACTCTTGTTTTAGCTTCATCCAGTTTCATATCTGTTGCTAGATAATTGGCTATTTGAAACTGAACATATTTTGCTAAAAACTCTTCTGCTTCCGCTGCATTTTTAGGAAAATCTTTGTGATCAGGATCATATGTGAATTCAGTGTCTTTATTGAATTTAAAATCTTTTCCTAATAATTTTTTAACACTGTCTGTACGCTCACCCACTCTTTTAACAAGCATTGCTTGAATTTCTTGGGTAAACTGACAATCTTTTTTAGCTACTTGTTCAAAAACTGTTTTCATCAAGTTTTTGATTGCGGCTACGTCTGATTCCAATAAATAAATTTTGGCACCATCAACACGCTTGATATATTGTTCAACAACGCGTTTTTGTAATTCGGCGTCTTTTTGTTTGTAAGTTAAATGATTTGCTAAATAATACGATTGAATTTGATCGACATATTCACAATCCAGCGATTTTTTAAACATCTGTGCGTTCGCAAAATTTGAACCTAGAAGTGCTGCTGATATAACAAGTATTCCTGAAATTCTCATGTTGTTCCTTTGGTTTGTCCTCATCAAAGTATAGATGAGGACAAACTTGTTGAGGAGAAATTATTTCAGTTCAGTCTTATGTCGAGCTTTTTTTGTGTGTCACGCTGAGTTGACTAAATAAATCCAACTGTTCGGTGCCGTCGTTCACGTAATACGACTTCATACCATGCTGCGATATTTCATGTTTAACAAAGCTGCCGTTATGCGTTTCAATCATGAAAAATGACATCTCAGGATAGTTCGACTTTAGTCGAGTCATTTCTTCGACGATCAATTGAATATTTTTAGGGTCATCGTCGCTCATTCCAAATCGGTGGTGCGGACTATAACCATAAACCTCGATGGCTTTATCCACAGAGGCACGAATCGCTTTTTGTTTGAGTTCTGCAGTTGAGTATTTTAACTCGTTATCACCGAAAGATTTACGAACATCCTTATTACTGACTGCAAAAATACTTAAATAGTTGGGCTCCAGTGGCAAAAAGCCAGCTTTAACCATTTCATAAATACCCGAACGAATGGTTTCGCTCGAATGGCCTCTGGCTGTAATAATCGAAATCGGGCGTTGATTAAAAACCGCATGATAAAAACAATCCCAAGAAGGACCTTTCCACTGTAAATCAGGTGACTTCAAGGCAGCTAAAATATCTTGTACAAAAGGTTGTCGTTTTCCGCTTTGTCGTTCGTCAGTGCTCAGAACAACATCCCGAAAACATCGAAATGTTCCAGTTAAATCATCCCAACGAATTTCATATTCTGAATACAAACCACGATGTCCAATATCATGATGATGAAGCGCCCACTCCTGGCTAGACAGTAAAAGTTCATCCCCCGTCTGTTTGTGAAACAAAATCAGCGGTGTCGTTAAAAAAGCAATATTATCATCAAAATCGAAAAAATAAAAACTGCGACCGCCACGATGAAAATTTCGATCTGGCTCTCGCTGTCTCGTTTCTCCAAGCTCTAGTTGCGTTTTTTTATTTTGTTCTGCCATCTTATTTTGTTTTCTTTTTAACCTTCACTGCTGTCACTTTTTTAGCTTTTGTCGTCTTAGATTTTTTAGTCGACGGAGCACCCAGCTTGTCATTGACGAGCTCAAACGCTTTTTCGGCTGTCAATTGCTCTAATGTCATACCTTCAGGTAGCCCAATATTTGTTTTACCTGCTTTAATATAAACCCCATACGGTCCATTGAAAACTTGGACTGGCAAATCATGTTGTGGATGCTGTCCAAACTCTTTGAGTGGAGCTGCTTTTCCACGACCTTTTTTAGGCTGCGCTAACAGCTCTAAACATTTTTTCAAATCCATTGTAAAAACAGTTTCAGTTTTCGGAATAGATCGATAATCGCCATTACAAAAAACATAAGGACCAAATCGCCCCACGCCCACTTTCACTTCTTTTTGCGTATCAGGATGCAATCCTAAAGTTTTTGGTAACTGAATAATTTCCAGCGCCATTTCATAAGTAATATCCTGAGGCTCGATACCTGGTGGCAACGAAGATCTTTTAATATTTTCATCATCATTTTCACCTAATTGAACATAGGCTCCATAACGTCCATTCAGAACATACAGCTTTTTCTTGCTGACGGGATCGATACCAATTGAATCAGCCCCTTTTAATTTTTGATCAATTAATTTCTCAATTTGCTCCTGAGTCACATCAGCTGGAGCTTCTGCATCGGGAATCGAAGCACTGAATTGATCTTGGCCTCTTTGAGTCTTAACGTAAGCTCCATATTTGCCGACATGAAATTCATAACGATCTAATCCATCCAGCTTAATTGAACGCGCCTCTTCAGGGTCAATTTTTCCTTCTTGAGTTTCGACCAAAGACTTTAAACCTTTTGGACCATTGTAAACCGTGGATAAATATTTTTCCCAATTCAAATCACCTTCTGCAATATGATCCAAGCTTTGCTCCATTTCGGAAGTAAATCCTAAATCAACATATTGAGTTAAGTGCTGTGATAATAATTTAGAGACAACCATAGCGGTAAATGTCGGAACCAGAGCATTTCCTTGTTTACGAACGTAACCACGATCGATAATTGTTCCAATAACACTCGCGTAAGTAGACGGACGACCAATGCCTTCTTTTTCCATGATTTGAACTAAAGACGCCTCTGTGTAACGCGCGGGTGGTTTAGTTTCATGAGCCGTTGGCTCAATTTTCTGTGCTTGCACAGAGTCTTTGACTTTCAACTGAGGCAAGCGCACTTCTCGTGACTCTAGATCCGCTTCTGGATCATCACTTCCTTCAACGTAGGCTCTTAAAAAACCAGGAAATTCAATCGTTGTACCTGTGGCATTAAAAACGACAACTTGAGACCCCGCAGTCGCTGTTAATTTGGCAGATACTTGCTTTTGACGAGAATCCGTCATCTGTGAAGCCATCGTTCGTTTCCAAATTAATTCATATAATTTCAACTGTAGCCCCACTAAACCAGTCTCATCGGGATCTTGAAAGCGAGTTCCCGCAGGACGAATCGCTTCATGGGCTTCTTGTGCGCCTTTGACTTTTTTACCTTCGTACAAACGCGGCTGTGCAGGTAAATAATCCTTACCATACTTTTCTTGAATCGAACTTCGAGCCGCCTGAATGGCCTCGGTCGATAAAAACGTCGAGTCTGTTCTCATATAGGTAATAAAACCTTGCTCGTACAATTTTTGTGCGACTTGCATCGTTTCGCGTGAACTAATACCCAATTTACGATTAGATTCCTGCTGTAAGGTCGAAGTGATAAACGGCGCATAGGGTTTTCTATGAACTGGCTTCTCTTCAACTTCGCTTACGACGAAAGGAGCCTGAGAAAGTTTTTTAGAAAGATCTTCTGATAGTTTTTGATCCAATACAAAAACGTCTTTACCAGCGGTCAACTGACCTGTCGTTCCATCAAAATCTTTACCTGTAGCTACTCGCTTTTGATCGACAGTTAAAATTTTAGCTTCGAAACTGTCTCCTGATTTATTGAGTAAAGCTGAAATGCCAAAGTAGTTTGATTTTTTAAAACGGATTCGTTCTTTTTCACGCTCGACAATCAATCGCACAGCTACTGATTGAACGCGTCCAGCTGATAAGCCATAGGCTACTTTTTTCCATAAAAGTGGCGAAATGGTATATCCGACCAAACGATCTAAAATTCTTCGAGCTTCTTGTGCGCGAACTAAGTTTTCATCGATTTCGCGAGTATCGTTCAATGATTTCTGAATGGCTTCTTTGGTGATCTCGTTAAAAACCATTCGCTTTGTGGGAACTTTGGGCTTAAGCACTTCAAATAAATGCCAGCTGATACTTTCACCTTCACGGTCTTCATCGGTCGCCAGATAAACCATATCGGCCTCTGCCAATTTGTCTTTTAAATTTTTAATGACCTTTGCTTTGTCTTTCGGAATACAATACAACGGCTCAAAGTTTTTATCGACGTTAACACCCAGCTGGGCCCACTTTTCTTTTTTAACTTTTTCTGGAATATCTTTTGATGACTGAGGCAGATCTCGAATATGACCCATACAAGATTCGACAATATAGTTTTTACCTAAAAATTTACGAATCGTTTTTGCTTTTGTCGGCGACTCAACGATAACAAGCTTTGTCCCTGATGAATCCGCAGAAAGTGATTTAACTGATGAAGTACTTTTTTTCGCCATAGACTATATTATATGTAGCCACTGCAGTAAAAAAACAATAGAATATTCCCAGCAACATGAAAAACATTGATGAATTCAATTCAACAGCTTGGCCCAAGATCGAGTTCGTATTAACTGATATTGACGATACTCTGACCAACGAAGGGCTACTTCACCCCGAAGCTTACTCGAGTTTATGGGCTTTAAAAAAAGCAGGTATTCATGTGATTCCGGTCACTGGCCGTCCAGCCGGTTGGTGCGAGTTGATTGCACGTCAATGGCCCGTTGCAGGCGTTATTGGCGAAAACGGCGGATTTTATTTCAATTATGCTCATTCCGAAATGCAACGCTGGTATGCTCTGTCTGAATCTGTGCGCAATGAAAATCAAAAAAAGCTACAAATCATACAACAGCAAATTCTGAAAGAAATTCCTGAATCCAAAGTCGCATCCGATCAGTTCTGTCGTCAAATGGATCTGGCGATTGATTTTTGCGAAGACATTCCGCGACTGAGCGATTCACAAATCCAAAGAATCGTCGAAATTTTCCAAGAACACGGCGCCACTGCTAAAGTCAGCTCGATCCACGTGAATGGCTGGTTCGGCCAATACAACAAGGTCACTACCGCATTTGAATTTTTAAAAAATAAATTTAACTTAACTCCGGACCAAGCACGTCAAAAATGTATATTTGTCGGTGACTCTCCCAATGACGAACCCATGTTCCAAGATTTTCCTCTGACTTTTGGAGTCTCTAACGTTTTGGAATTCGCAAACCAAATGAAGCACAAGCCTCAGTTTTATGCCCATCAAAAAGGGGGCGCCGGGTTTCGCGAAATCACAGAAAAAATTTTAAATTATTCGAATTAATTATTTACGCGACCCAAATATTTCATATATTCAGATCGAGACTCTTCCCAAACAAACTGGTGTATAGAACCATTACCAAACAATTGATGATCCCAAGGAACCCCTTGCTTGAAAGCAAAAGTTAAAGCTCGCATAACCATGCCATGAGCGAAAATCGCGACGTTTTGACGCCCCTGAGTTTGAGCGATTTCCAGCACAACCTCGCGAACGCGGTACATCAGTTGTCGTTTTGTTTCACCTTGTGGGTATTTAAAATCCAGATCTCGCTCTTCGTAGGATCGCCAGCGCTGAATCCCATTGGCGCCAAATTTTTCTTCCATGGCATCAAAAGTCAAACCCTCAGCTTCGCCGATATTGGTTTCTTTTAATCGAGAATCTTTTTGTATAGGAATTCCTAAATCTTCGGTTGCAATCTGAGCCGTCTCATAGGCTCTCGAAAGCGGACTAGAAAAGATACAATCAATTTTCAATGATTGCATAAAAGGAACAAGTGCGGCTGCTTGCTCTCGACCTAATTGGTTAAGAGGAACATCCGTCTGACCCTGGAACCGCTTATCGCGATTCCAATCGGTCTCTCCATGTCGAATCAGATAAATATTTTTTACCTTCAATGGAATTATTTTTTCGCAGCTCTGATTTTCTTTTTCTTTCTTAAGATACGTCTTGCTTTATGCTTAGCTGATTTGTTTTTGCCTTTTTTCTTTCCACCAATTTTGATTGCCATATGATTTCTCCTTATTTTTTATTATTACCATTATTTAATAATGCCGCAAAGGGATTATTGAATGGACTTGCTGGCGGACGCGGCGGTTGCGATTTAAACGAACCACCACCTGCAGAATGCCCACGATCCCCTCCAAATGACTTCCCATTGTTCATGCTCGGCTTACGAGCTCCATCAGTTTTGTTGTCTTTCAAATCACGGAATGACTTTTGTTCTTGAACCGGCTCTAACTTCATCGATAACGCGATTTGATTTTTCGCTAAATCCACTTTTAAAACACGAACCGTGACCTGATCACCCGGGTTCACAACTTTACGAGGATCTTCGACAAATTTATGTGCTAATTCTGAAATGTGTACCAAACCATCTTGATGAACACCGATGTCTACGAACGCACCAAAGTTTGTTACATTTGTCACCAATCCTGGACAAATCATGCCATCTTTCAAATCCTTCACTTCAAAAATATCTTCACGGAATTGGAAAACTTTATACGGATCACGTGGATCACGTCCAGGCTTCTCAAGTTCTTTACAAATATCATCAAACGTAAATTCACCTACGATTGTAGCCCATTTTGTTCTAAGGGCCGCAATTTTTTTAGCGCCTTCACCTACAAGTTGATTGATATTCACATTCAAATCAGCAGCCATGTCCCGAACAGCTGCATAACGCTCAGGATGGATTCCTGTCGAATCCAAAAATACTTTACCGTTCGGAATTCTTAAGAACCCTGCCGCTTGTTCGAAAACTTTTTGTGTAAATCTTGGAATTTTAGTTAATTCAGAACGATCTGTAAAAAGACCATTTTTCTTACGGTAATCCACAATGGCCCCAGCTAATCCCGGACCAATTCCAGAAACATAAGACAATAATGAAGCCGATGCAGTATTCACATCAACACCCACATTATTCACGCAGCTTTCAACAACCGCCTCAAGACCCTTTTTCAAAGAACTTTGATTCACATCGTGCTGATACTGACCAACACCAATAGACTTAGGATCAATTTTTACTAACTCAGCTAATGGATCTTGTAAACGACGTGCAATCGAAATCGCCCCTTTCACTGTCACATCTAAATCTGGGAATTCAGCTCGAGCCACTTCACTGGCCGAATAAACTGAAGCGCCTGATTCGTTGACCATAATGACGGGAATGACATTTTCTTGACCTAAATCTTTGATAATTTTTTTCAAAAAGATCTCTGTTTCACGACCAGCAGTTCCGTTTCCAACAGCAATAGCTTCAATTTTAATTTGCTTTAAAACTTCAGAAATCAGTGTCTTAGCCTTCGCTTCAGCTCCATCACCTAATGTGTGCATCACAGTATGGGATACATAAGCGCCACTTTTATCAACTAGGGCTACTTTACAACCTGTTCTTAAACCAGGATCGACACCCAATACACATTTTGAACCATACGGAGAGCCCAATAAAACTTTACGAACATTCTCTGTGAAAACTTTGATTGAATGCTCATCTGATTTTTCTTTTAACTTCGCATGGACTTCATTTTTAACTGACGGCAATACATAAACATTCAGCGCTAGACGAGCTGATTCTTTTAAGTATGTCCCAAATGCATTGTCCGGAGTTGTCGTCGCAAACGATTCGAATTCTTTTAACAAAGACTCATCGTCACCGACAATGTCCACTGTTAATTCTTCTTCTTCCCAACCCCGCTTCATAGCCATGTAACGATGAGAAAACTTTTCTTCTAATAAATTCTTAACAAGATCGCTATAGTCTTTCGAATACATTTCATATTTTGAATTCGGCTTATATCCCTTAGCTGCTTTGGCTGTGACTTTGCCTGCTTCAAAATAATTTCTAACAACTTTATCACGCAAAGTGATTTCGTTCGTAATCTTTTCAACCAAGATATCTTGCGCGCCTTTCAAGGCTTCTTCGTAAGTCATGATTTTCATATCTGGATTTAAAAAGCTTTTCGCTTTAACTTCCATTGTGACAGCTTCTTTTAAAAGCCCATGCCCCATATCCCAAATCCAATTAGCTAAAGGCTCTAAACCTGCATCGCGTGCAACTGTGGCTTTGGTCTTTTTCTTTTTCTTGAACGGTTTATAAATTTCTTCAAGCTCGTTCAAATCCCAAGATGCAGCAATACGTTTTTCCAGCTCAGGTGTTAAGTTTTTCTGTTCGCCGATTTCTTTAACTAAGAAAGCTTTTCTTTTGATAACTTCTTGGAAAGTATCGTTCGCTTCGATGACAGCGCGAATTTGAACTTCATCCAAATTACCTGTTTTTTCCTTACGGTAACGAGCAATAAAAGGAACTGTGGCACCTTCTCCTGCTAACTCTAGAACTGCTGCCGCTGACTTGAGTGCCACTCCCGGCACAAACTTTGTTAAATAAAATTGCAAGGACTGATCCATACCTGAACCTCTGTGTTTTATAAATTGTTATAGGGTAAACTGCGTGACCAAATTATTTGTGACGATACATGATCAAGCCATGAGTTGGATCATAAGGAGAAACTCCAACACTCACTCTGTCGCCGACAACAATACGAATATTAAATCTTCGCATTTTGCCACAAAGTTTTGCGCTGATCACAACCTTGTTTGAATCAAGTTCAACTTTGTAGAGACCTCCAGAAAGGGCATCTACGACTTTACCATCTAATGTTACTAAATCATCTTTTGCCATTGCGATATATACTAATTAGCCTTGTAGTTACTAATCAACATTTTTATGCCATTTTGGAATAAAACTTCGAGTCGATCATTTTCATTTGTTAAAATAAAGCCCCAACCTAAAACTTTGTGATTAATCGGTTTGGATGCTTCGAATTGATCCGTCATTTTATAATTGGCCGCTTTATCTTTGGAATGGCGCTTGTAAAGCTCTTGCCACTTTGCTTTTTCATCAGCCAAATTGCCTCGCTCAACTTTGATCGGCTTTAATTTGCCTGCTTTTTCTGCTTTTTCAGCTTCAATTTGCGGCGCATTGAGTTTAGACATCTCTTCTTTAGCCATATTTAAAAGCGTATCACCTGAATCTAAACCCGCATCAATAGATGTTTTTTTGATTTGAGCTACTTTTTTATCAGGCTGAAAAGACTTTGAAGCATTTTTTTTAGGCTGCGGAGCTGGCTTAGCCGATTTTGCCGCCGCTTTAACTGCTTTCGTAGAAGTTTTTTTAGCTTTTGAAGTTGAAACTTGAGCTTTCTTTTTTGTTGCCATAATTTTATCTATATCTTGCAGCACGTCTCGGACAAGTAAAATAGTGAGTTTTACGTTGCAAAGCATTACTGTAGGCCTATGGAAACAGTCAGCACAACACAACTAAATCAATGCTCAACCCTCAAACCTGTTCACACAAAGCCGATCGATTTCAAAGAAGTCCTCCCCCCTCAGGAGCTCAAGGTCGGCGCACTTTGCTTTGTATCGACACCTGATCAATTCTTACAAGCCTGTCAACAAGCCGCAGGCATCATCGTGCTTGAAAAAATCTCGTCGCAAGTCGACCTGAACCAGCCACAGATCAACATATGGACAACGGGCCACATCCAACAGGCCATGACCCAAGTTCTGCCTTTATTTGACCGAGTCAATTTATACAAAAACCAACCGCTCAATGCCGTGAATGGCTCTTTTATAAGTCCATTGGCAAAAATTGGACAAAACGTTCATATCGGTCCTTTTTGCGTTATCGAAGATCATGCAATCATCGAAGACAACTGCTTTCTTTCTTCACACGTACACATCGGCCATCATGCTCATGTTAAATCAGGAACTCGCCTTTTCCCGCATGTCTTTGTGGGCGCCTATTGTGAGATCGGAAAAAATTGTTGGATTTCCGCAAATACAACTATCGGCTCAGATGGATTTGGATTTTTTACTGACAAACAAAATAATCATCACAAAATTCCACAAATTGGAAAAGTCGTCATCGAAGACAATGTCGAAGTTGGATCCCAATGTGCTTTTGATCGCGCCACTTTAACCGAAACTCGAATTCAATCTGGAACCAAGTTTGATAACTTCTGTCATGTCGCACACAACTGTCACCTTGGCGAAAATGGCCTTTACACAGCCGGATTCATCGTAGCAGGATCAACAATAGTGGGCCGCAATGTCACAACAGCAGGAGGGACTCACATCACTGGACACGTTAAAATCTGCGACAATGTGTTGCTCACGGGACGTACTGGCGTTATCAACAATATTGACAAACCGGGCGCTTACGGAGGCTTTCCTCACACAGATCACAGAACAAATATAAAAATCATGTCTTCACTGGAAAGCTTACCAAAAATGCGAAAGCAATTAAGTTTAGTATTGAAACATCTTGGCCTGAACGCCAAAGAATAAAACCAAACAAAGGAGATTTTATGCCTTACGAATTTTATAAAGTGTTACATCTTACAGGAATCTTTTTGCTGATTTCAGGCTTGGTCGCCGCCTACACCACGACATGGTCAGGACACACACTCAGCGGCAAAATCAGAACTTTTGCTTTTTCTATGCATGGGATCGGATTATTACTCGTCCTTGTCAGTGGTTTTGGTTTACTCGCTCGCTTAGGCCTTGCGCAAGGTATGCCGGTATGGGCGTATGTTAAATTGGGCGTTTGGGGCGCTTTTGCTTTGGCTATTTCTTTACTCAAAAGAAAAGGCCAACTGGGTTGGCCTTTGTACTCTCTTTTAGTTATTATTTATTTAGTCGCTGTGTACTCGGCAGTCTATAAACCTGCCTAAACTCAGTTCTCCCAATTAGTCCACAACTGAATTTTCATCTTTAATCACTACGCCATTCTTCTTTTCAAGGTGGCGTACTTTTGATTGAATCAACTCAAGACGACCATTGCTTAACTTAAAGTTCTGAACATCCACTTTACATAAAACTGTACGACCGTTAGCTCTTTCAATCGAAATCGAATGAATACGGCCAGAACCAGATTTACTGTAAATTAAAGTCTTACCACTCGCTAAGTTAATTTTACGTTCTTCACCAATTTGATCGATATCAATTTTAGAATTAAAACCTTTTGCAATGTGTTCACAGTCAACATCACTCGCGTCTGCTTTAACTTCTTCGACCTTTTTTTCTTCTTCATGATCATTACTTGCAACTTCACGCTCGTGATGATTACCGCGATTACAAGATTTTTTACCACCTGATTCTTCTTTTGGAACTTCAGCTTGTCCGCCGGATGATTGCTCAGGAGCTTGCGTTTGCTCTTCTTGTTGCTGCGCTGGCTGTTGCTGCTCAACCGGTTGCTGTGCGACTGGCTGTTCGACAATTTGCTCTTCCTCTTGTGACGAAGCAGGAGGTATTACGCTGACTAAATTGTCGTTTTGATCCGTAACAATCGCCATTGAATCTTGAACATTTAAACCTGGTTGGATTTTTCCACAGTTTTGAAAAGTAACAGTTAAGAATAAACCTGAAATCATAAACAAAACGATGCGTGACATATTTTTCATAATTCCCCCACAGAACTAAACAGCAAACAAGCTGCCAACTTTCCTCACTTCAAAATCAAAATAAATGATTTTCAGCATTTAACGATGTCTAAGAACTTGTCCATGACTAGCTTATCGACAGGTCATTCTTATTTCTGGACAGATTTATAATTAAAAAACCGAACCTAAGCTGAGATTAAGCACTTGAGAGAACTGAAAATCTTTCGAGAAATCTTGCTTTGAAACAGCTCCTGCAGAACTTCGTATATTTTGAGACACTGGGTTGTAGATCTGATTGACACCGAGTCCATACCCAATTTCAAAATACTGATGACGTGTTAAAAATGTCTGCACAACTAGCGCTGCCCCAATAAATGGAAGAGAACTTCCTGTATCATATTGATTCATACCTACAGAATATCGACCTAACCATATTTGATTCATTACAAAATCATTGGCCAGACTTATTTTTCCATAAAAATAGACTTGGTTGAAATACAAGCTCATCAGATTTTTTGAAATCGGAGCTCGAGAAAAATCCAATTGCGCGGTCGAGTTTTGAAAAGTTTTAGCATATTGATTATAACCATCGTTCGGCTTTAAGTATTGAAATCCGATACCATTGTCGTCATTCCAATAATACGCGACTTTAAATGCTAATGATGTCGTCTCGTAAAACAGATCATCTGTTTTAGAAACCACATCCAAAGAAAAATCGACAGAATGAGCCAGTTTAATATTCTTGTTAATCACAGTCGATGGATAATCCACTTTTGGAAGGACCGTTTCTTGAGTCAGATCTGTACTGGAAAACTGATCTACATCTGCCACAACCTCATTAGCTGTTGCTCGAATACTCAAACACATAAATACGATAAAACTACTTACCTTTAAAAGTTGTTCCACTTGCTTCTACCTCAGGAATGAAATTTTCTCTAATCTTAATCAATTTTTTATAATTATATTCGTCTTTCGTATTTAAAAAACTGGTATCTGGAGAATCAGCCTTCCCATTGATTAAATTTTCTTCGAATTGCAACTTGATACGTCGACTTTTTTTAACGTTAATAACTTCAGAAGCCTCTTCTGCATGAACAACAAATCCTATAAACGCTATAAAAATTAATATGACTTTACTCATTGATACACCTATTCACCCCTACGAACTGATAATTACCAATTTCATCAACCCAGGACTCACCTTGAAATGGCCAATAACGATAACCATTCTCCCAGTAAAAATCTCGCTTTTGATTGGCATTCAATTGCTCTTTTTCTTCAGCACTCATCGATGTCAACTTTTTTATATTAACACGTTTCGAATTCAAAAATTCATACTTAATAAAATCGTACTGCTTATTATACTGATCTACTTGTGTTTTAGTTAATTCCAGATAAGCACGAAAGCCTTCAATCAAACGTACATTCACAGTGGCCAATCTCGATTTATATATTCTTTCGGCAAACTTAGAAATTTTTGCATTTTTAGCCAACGCGGATTTACGAAATAATTTACGTTCTTTTTTTAAACTTTCTAATAAGTTTAAATGTGGACGAACCAAAGGCGAATCCAAACCCGTGCGTAAAATAAAATAGGGAATTGTATTTTTTAAATCCATGTCATATCCCAAAGAAAATATTTTTTTCTTCTTCAGAGTGTCTTGAATCAAACTAAATATTTCCTTTTGGCTGGGTTTTTTGGCCAACCATTGCTGCAACTGCACACCAGTATTTAAATAATTTTCATCATAAATCTTCATTGAATTTTCCAAATCCTCGAATTGACAAATAAACAATTGAATTGTCATTCGCAATAGCAAAGATTCTGGATCAAAGACGTTCTCATAAAACTGACTCTGTAATGATTCCATCGTACTAGCCGCAGCTCGAAACTTCATAGATCGAAACTGCGCCCAAGCCATTTCAAATAATGATTGGCGATACAAATCATGATTACGAGGAATCGATTTATACATATCGATCGAGTCTTGCCACATTTTGGCCTGATACAAAGATCGTGCTAGCCCTAAATTCGCCACGCCTTTTTCATAATCTAGATTTGATTTTTTTTGATATAATTCAGAAAGTTTTTCAAAAGAATCATAAGCTAATTTTAATTTATTCGTTTTTAAATAAATCAATCCCAGCTGATACAAGGCTTCTTTATTTTCTTTTTTCTTTTCTAGGACACTTTTATATAATCTTTCTGCTTCCTCAAGCTGCCCCGCCATCATGGCATGCTCAGCTAGTTTAAGCCCTACCAAATCAGTACTCAGTTGATTTTTCAAGCTGACATCAATTTTTGAAACAGCGTAATTTAATAAACTTGGATCATTGACCTTATCTGTTATTCTTAAAAGCAAATCAACAGATTTGACCGCCACATTCGCCGAAGCTTGATACGAATTACCAATCAACGGAAACGCAGCTGCTTGATACAGACCCATTTTATAAAGACAGATACTCATCCACTGTCTCGCCAAATAAATGTCTTCAGCTGCAAACTGACCTTTTGAAGTATAAGCCACTTCAAACAAACCCGGAACAGCTATGTCACAACGATTTGAATTCACCATATTTCTTAAATTGATCAACTGTGATTTCAAAGCCTTCGATGTGTTTTGTGCTTGTGCTGCAATCGATATAAAAAATAACAATACGATCAAAGTCAAAAAAAGATGAGGAACTTTAAATATTTTCATTAGCGAGCCTCCCCTAAAAAGTAAGAGTAGCCAACGGATAATAAAATTGAATTCGAGTTAGAAGTTTCATTAAGCAAATTCTTTGAACTATAAAATAGCCAGTTCAGATCAAATTTAAGGCCCGAGTTTTCGTCTAATGTAAATAATGAACCCACTCCGGCATGCAGCCCTGGATTGCCTGATGAATGCTTAGTATTCACTGTTCCTGCGCCAAAGTTGAAAAATAATTCAAATGGAACTATTTTCTCGTTAAAAAGCGACATCTTTCCATAAATGGTATTCAAATATAAACTCAAACCATAATAACTTTGCAAGTACACTAAGCTATCTACCGTTAAACCTTGATTAGCTTCGATATCTTTGATTTCCGATCGCGGCGTACTTGTCATTGCATAGCCGAATGCTGAAACACCGTATTTTTCGTTAAAGTGATAACTGATATTTCCTTGCAAACCGATTGTTCGATAATAAATGTCATTCGTCGAAGTCGCAAAAGAGCCAAAAAACTGTAAGCGCCCTGTTTTATTTAAAATATTTTTTTGAACAGCCCCGATATAATTTGAATAATTCGTCGTCCGCAAATTTTTGTAATCAGCTCTCTGCAGTTGGGAATCTTTAAAAATTTTGTCTTTGATCGTAATTTCTTGAGAATCAGAATCAACTGTTTCTTCCGCGGATTCAAAAAATGAATTGTTATTCTCTAACTGCCGGCTGATTCCATCCACTACCTGATCGATGTTTTCAGAATTTTCAGACTCAGTGGATGGATTCTCTTGAGCAGGGATTGAATGACCAACAAATAATACTAATAAAACAAACAGAATATAGTGTTTACTAAATAACATAACTCATTAAAACTTCTGTTATTTGGAAACACAATCTATTGATCCCTAGCCTAGACAATTGTTTAGGCTAGAGCTTATTTTAAAATTACTGTGGATTTTGCGAAACGCGACGTGTGCCGGAATACATTTCGTATTTTAAAAATCGACATTCGATATTGCCGTTATACAAATAATGTCGACGAGTTGATTTTAATTTCATTTCCTGAAGTAAATCTTTATTCCCTGATAAAATCCACGCATCCCAGCCTTGGAAACGATTTTTCAAAGTATAACCCAAGTCACGATAGACGTCTTTTAAGTTGTCCTCATCACCAATACGAGCGCCATAAGGTGGATTTGAAACAATCATGCCTTTTTCTGCAGGAGCATCTGCAATAGCAATCGGCTGAACTTTGAATTCTATAAACTGCAAAACACCCGCATTCTTCGCGTTGTCTTTAGCCATCTGAAGAACTCTTTTATCATGATCGTATCCATATAATTTAAAATCTAAAGTATCTTTTTCTTGAGCTTCAGCTTCGTCAATAATATCTGCCCATAAATTTTTATCAAAATCTTTCAGCTTCATAAAACCAAATGAATCACGATGAATACCAGGTGCCATGTTCAATGCCATCATCGCCGCTTCGATCAATAATGTACCTGAACCACAAAACACATCCAGCAATGGTGATTTACGATCCCACTCTGATAAACCTACAATGCCAGCACCTAAGTTTTCTTTTAATGGAGCTTCACCTGTCTTTGTTCTGTAGCCGCGCATGAATAACGAATGTCCCGAAGTATCTAAGGCCATATTAAATTGATTTTTAAAACCACGGATATGAATTCTTAAATCTGGATTTTTATTATCAACATCTGGGCGCACACCAAATTTATCACGAAATTGATCGACGATTGCATCTTTCACTTTCATTGCTAAAAATCTTTGATCGCGCACATTGCAGCTCGTGACAGTCGCATCAATGGCAATTGTTTGTTCTGGATTGATGTATTTCGTAAAGTCGTGTTTACGAACGTTGTTGTAAATATCTTCTTCATTATAGGCTGGAAAATCTAATAATGGTTTTAAAATTCGACTGGCATAACGTGAATGTAAATTGGCTTTATAACAGCCTGCCCAGTTGGAATCAAAAACAACACCCGCCTGTGTTTTCTCAAAAGTTTTTAATCCTAAATCTTTTAATTCTTTTTCTACTAGATCTGTTAAACCGATCGGACAAGACGCGAAAAATGTAGCCATAAAGACCTCCCTTATTCTTTAAGACCCACTTCTTCCGTCGCTGAAGCAGGTCGTTTATTATTTATTCAAAGGCTCAGACAATGAATCTAAGCCTCTCTAGAAACAGATGCGTTGTGCTTAAGTTTCTGTATATTTCGGACCACCGCCACCTTCGGGCACAGTCCATTCAATATTTTCGTGTGGACATTTAATATCACAAGTCTTGCAGTGAATACAGTTCGTATAATTGATTTGTAAATCATACTTACCTTGCTCTTTTTGACTTGGTAACATCTCATATACGCTGGCTGGGCAGAACTGAACACATGGCGATTTGTATTTAGGCTCGCAAACTGTTCGACAAATATCCCCGTTTTGCAGTTTTAAATGATTCGGAGAATCTTCGTCATGGGTTGTCCCTGTAAGATATACACTCCCTAACTTATCGAAAAATAACTGACCATCCGTTTTTGGAAGCTTATTATCTGCGTGATTGAGGCCCTCTGATCCCCATACTTCAGAGACAGATAACGTCGTTTTCGCATCCTCGTGCGAAGACATTCTATCAAAAAGCCCGCGTCCACCCGTGATCTCCTGTAAAGCAATCAAAGGCAAAGACGCCACAAGCCCTTTTGACAAAGTTTGGTGAAAATTACGAACACGATAAAGTTCTTTTTTAATAAAACTTGCATGAACTTTTTGTTCGTACTGTTGTAAGGTTTGCGAGCTTGAATCATTCGCTAAAACAGCCGCAAAAGCCGTTTCTGCCGCAAGCATACCTGACTTCATTGCCAAGTGAATTCCCTTCAACTTTTGAACATCCACCATACTGGCAGAATCGCCACAAACTAAAAAGCCATCACCGTAAAGCTTTGGCATTGAATACCAACCACCGGCAGGTAAAGTTTTTCCACCGTAAGCCACAACTTTACCACCTTGAATCATGTTTGAAATGAACGGGTGAGTTTTTAATTTTTGCAATTCACGGTGCGGATCTAATAATGGATCTTTAGAATCTAAATACGCCACTAATCCTAAAATAATTTTATCCCCTGGAACTGTGTAAATAAAAGTTCCACCAATTGATTTATTCAACGGATAACCAACAGTGTGAATCACCTGCCCCGGCTTAACTGTCCCCGTTGGCATTTGGATCACTTCTTTAACGCCCTCTTCAAAAGACTCAGCATTTTTTCCTGCACGTAAATTTAATTTTTTAGAAACTTGTTTAAATAAACTGCCACGTGTTCCTTCCGCGAAAACTGTTGTCTTCGCTTTCAGAATCAAACCCGGCTCAAAGTTCGCTTTTGGGTTGCCATCTTTGTCGCGACCTTTATCACCAGTGCGCACACCCACAATTTTGTCGCCTTCATACAAAGCCTCCACCGCGGCAAACCCTGGGAAAATATTAATCCCCTTGGACTCACACTGACTCGCTAGCCAGCGGTTAAATTTCGACAATGAAATAATCGCGTTTCCAACGTTGTGAAATGGCGGCGGCGTAATGGGTAGTTTAAATGAGCTCGTCTGACCTAAATAATAAACAGCATCTTCCAAAACTTCTGAATCAATCGGACAGCCTAGCTCTTGATAGTTCGGAATCAATTCTTTCAAGGCTGTTGGATTCAAAACCGCCCCAGAAAAACTGTGCGCACCGATCTCTGAACCTTTTTCTAAAACTACAATCATTTGCTCAGGAATACGCTCAGCCTGAACAGTCCCCGCGTCAACAGCTGCATTGTGTTTTTCAATATCTGACGCCAATTTATAGGCGCACGACAATCCAGCCGCGCCACCACCGACAATAAGAACGTCCACTTCCATTGTATCTCTTTGGATTCCATCATTCATATTTTCAGACATACTAAAACCCTTCTGTCGATTCTTCAGAAACTTCGACTTTATTTTTTTTGGCCGGCAAAACTGTTAAAACTTTTAATTCGGACTCGTCAGCAGCACCTTTAAATTTTTTTTCTCTCACCATTTCAATATAATTCGCATCCGATTCAGCCGCCGAGACGCTTTGCGAAAACAATGCAATCGTCGCAAAAACAAACATCGACAAGCATACCACCAACACGGCTCTTAAAATGTGTTTTCTCTGAGAGACCTTTAAAGCCTTCTTCTGCATCAGAAACTCCTTTTAATTTGGATAGATAATATATACTACAATCGACGATGATTTTTCATGGGAATTTGTTGTCGCACTTGAATATTTTGCTGGACATCAAGATCTATCACAGCAATTCCCAAACCCTGTTGTATTTCACAAACAACCCGTCCCCACGGATCGATGCCTAAAGAGTGGCCAAAAGTTTCTCTTTTTTGCTCTGAACAGACACTTTGATGAATTCCCGCCTGTGCTGGCGAAATGACATAGCATTGGCTCTCGATAGCTCGAGCTTGATTTAAAATGTGCCAATGAGCTTGTCCTGTTTTAACTAAAAAGGCTGCTGGGATCACGATCGCATCAACTTCCTGCTTTGCATAGTAATGATACAGCTCTGAAAACCGAATATCATAACAAATGGATAAGCCAAACTTCACGCCCTTGAACTCAAAAATTTCAGGGCGCTCTCCCTGAGCAAAGACATCGGACTCTCGAATCGGCTTTTGACCCGACAAATGAATATCAAACAAATGAATTTTCGAATATAAAATCTGAATCTTTTTACTTACCGCAGACACTAAAACTGTCGAATTAGCGACTTGTCCATTACATCGAATCGCCGTTGTCAGAACTAGCTCGACACAATATTTTTGCGCCAACGCCTGCAGATCATGCCAACATTGATGATCCAGATCAGGTGCCTCAATTGGAATATCTTCATCGATACGAAAGTACAAAGCATTCTCTGGAAAAAAAATGATCTCAGGCTTTTCAGCATCAGAAACCGAACAAGCTTGTTGGATTAAAGTTTCAATTTGTTGGTAATTTTTTAAAATAGAATTAACAGAGTTTAACTGAGCGATTCCGATTTTCATAGGCCCAGCGTAACTGAATTCTTATTCAATTTCTACTACTGAGTTCAGACTTTTTTCGTGGCAATTAAAGCCACCTTCTTCAATATTTTTTTTAATTGAATTCAAAACAGCTTCACACGAAGAAAAATAGGAAGCCGAGCTAACAACTTGTAAATAGCCCTCTTTGGAATAATGCGTTTTACAACGACCATTATCCAATTTAAAAGCTCTTAACCAGCGTATCTCTTTTTGGCGATTACAAACCATAAAGATATCACTTTTATCTGCAGAAACAGCATCTGCTTGCTCAACAGGTTCATTTTGCGCATTTAATACTAAGGCTAAAAAGAAAATAAAAAACCCACTTGATTTCATGTTTCCATCATCAAGTGGGTTATTAAATCGGTCATCGAATTTGTAGCAACCCAGCCCTATTCTATCGAATCGCCTGGGAAATTATTGCCTACTACTTAGATTTAGAAGCTGTTTTTTTCGCAGCTTTTTTCTCTTTAGTCGCTTTTTCTACAAGTTTAACATTTGAATAATCAATGAAACCTTCTTTTTTAAGAAGACCATCTTTTTTATCGTAGTGAGTTTGAACTTTAACTCCTTCGATTTTGATTTTCATAGCTGTAGGACTCACTTGGATAACAGTGCCTTTTTTGCCTTTGTCAGATCCAGCGATAACTTGAACTTTGTCACCTTTTCTAATTTTTAATTTCATTGTGTCCTACGCTTTCTTTTTTGATTTAGTCATTTTGCGACGGATACGAGCTTTAATATCTAATGCTCTTGAAGACATCACATCGTCTGGTTGATTTAAAATGTATTTGTCAAACCCACCCACATGTTCCATATCGCGAATCACGCTTGTTGCCATATAAAGACGCACCATTTGATTCAATGTCTTGCTAAATATGCGTTTTCTTTGAACATTTGGCTGAGCCGTAGACTTTGTTTTAATATTTGAGTGGCTCACTAAATTTTTTACCACTGGACTTTTGCCTGATAATTCACAACGGCTCATATTATAATCTCCTTATATACTCACTTTTTAATAAATATTACTTCCAAATCAGAGCATTATGGTATATTCAGTTATTCTTTAATTGGCAAGTGGTTTAATTATTAAGAGGATTTAAAAATGGAAAAAGAAACTAAAGACGGACAAAAAGAAAACAATCGTAAATCAGTACGCAGTAAATACCGCACAGAATACTCTGGTGACCACGTATTTGATTATAAAGACCCATCTTCATTAACTCGCTTTATCAGCGACGCTGGAAAAATTACACCAGCTCGTATTTCAAAGTTAAGCCTTAACCAACAAAAAAAGGTTGCAAATGCTGTTAAGAAAGCTCGTTCATTAGGTTTATTGCCAAATGGTACTGACGCTTACGACACATTTGGTAAAGCTGAATTGATCAACGCTGTTCCATTCGAATACTAAATAAATCGTTTAATAATCTTGTTGTTGTTAAACCCCAAAGAGGAAGCCCAGCTTCCTCTTTTTTTTTGCTTAAAAATTCTTATTTCTAAGACTTGCAAAACTAAAATCGAATATATTGCAATTAAACGCGGCCGTGTTTGTCACGCCAATTGCATTAAACCCAAAACACAAGGGGGATTTATGCAAACTTATAACAATCAAGAAACAGTCTATCTACAATTACAAAATGAACTTTCCAGTTTTGGATTACGTCCTGAAGAGTGGTCCTTGCACAGCCGCAGTCATTCTTTGTTTGAAATCAAAAACATCTATTCAAAAAACTTTGTTTTTAGCGGACAAGTTGAAAAAACCTCAGGCCGACCGCGTTGGAAAATGATTTCACTCAAAAGTATCTAATAATACAGATCACAGCGAATGGAAAACAAACTCCGTTTATAAACCTCGTCCTCTATCAATGGACCTTTCGGATTCTCAGCGGACTTAAAGGCTTTGGGACGAGGTAATTCAAACCGTTTTTCAACAGGAATCGAATCTGGCCATGCATCGGGAAACTCCATATATGTTTTCACTCTCAGGGCGCGGAAGTCTTCTTTGGAGGTCATTCGCTCCAGCTGCGACTTCATACGACAAAAAGTATAAATATGAGCCAAACCGACCCAACCTAATCGCTCGCTCACACCCCCAGGTGGCTTATCACCCCAAGCATTCAAAGCCATGATCTGGATTCCGTTCGACAAGACTTTCACCAAATTGGGGTATTCTTCAATTAACTTGTAATCACACTGAGGCTGAATCCAGCGAGAAGCATCCGTAATTTTCTTAAGAGCGTCATAATAATTTTCACAGGCGCCCATGCTATTTCCTTGGCGACAGGCGTCTCGGAATTGTTCTATTTGTGCGGGCTGTATTTTGCCTGATTTATTTTTAAATCCGACCAGGATGCCTTTTACCTGACGAGTGAAATTTTTAACTTCAACCCCACAACCGTCTTGCATCGGATTTTGTGACACAATAAACGCTATGCCTAATAACAAAACGACAGTCACCAAAAGGGGACGAGGAATTTTACTGATAACTTCATCAAGTGATGCCATAAGACTATCTTGTCTATATTTTGGAAATTGGTAAAGTCTATATTGTGCAAGAAAATGAATTTGATTTTATAGTGATAGGGTCTGGGTTTGGTGGAGCCATCAGCGCCATGCGCCTGGCACAAAAAGGTTATTCTGTCGCGCTCATTGAAAAAGGACGTCGTTGGAGTAAAAACGATTTTCCAAAGTCGAATTGGAATATTAAAAAATTCTTGTGGGCCCCCCTCATTCGATGTTTCGGCATCCAACAAATTTCTTTGTTAAAAGGAGTTATGGTTTTACATGGCGCGGGCCTCGGGGGCGGAAGCCTCGTTTACGCCAATACCTTGATGCAACCAGATCCGCAAATTTTTAATAACGGCCAATGGCCATCGGAAGTCGATTGGGTTTCTGAACTTTCCAACCCTTACCGTCTGGCCAAAAAAAATCTAGGAGTTGCAGTCAACCAGTGCCCTGGTGATGCCGATACCGAAATGAAAAAACTAGCTCAGTCTATGAACTGCGAATCCACCTATCACTTAACGGAAGTCGGAGTCTATTTTAATTCAAAAAAGTCAGCTGCCCCCTCAGATCCTTATTTTAAAGGACACGGTCCTCTTCGCAATGGTTGTACTGGTTGCGGATCATGCATGATTGGCTGCCCCGTAGGCGCCAAAAACACACTGGATCAAAATTACTTATTCTTTGCCGAAAAATGGGGAACAAAAGTATTCACTGAAATGCAAGTCGATAAAATTTCAAAAGAAGACCGTCAAAATATATTTCAAGTGGAAGTAATTCCATCAACTCCTCTGTTTAAAAAAAGATCTACTTTGAAAGCAAAAAATATTATTTTAGCTGCGGGCGTGCTGGGAACACTCGGCCTTCTTTTTAAAAATAAATATACTTACAAAACTTTACCCAACCTACCAGATTCATTGGGTGATCACGTTCGAACCAATGGCGAAAGTTTATGTGGAGCTACTAGCTTGGAAAAATCATCGAAAAATTTTTCCTTAGGTATTGCTATTGGCTCAGCATTTCACCCAGATGAAAATACCAAAATCGAACCGGTGCGCTATCCATCAGGTTCTGATTTCATGAAATTTTTAGCAGTTCCACTGACCGGCAACGGTTCGGGACTTTTACGTCCTCTGAAAATGCTCTCCAGCTTCATCAAAAATATTTTTAAATTGCCTCACCTGTATTTAAAAAACAAATGGCCAGAACGTACGATTATTTTATTGATCATGCAATCAATCGATCAAAAAATGAGTTTACGTTACAAAAGATCTATTTTTTCATTTTTTAAAAAATCCGTTCAAATCAGCCAGCAAAGTGAAAAAATACCCAGTTATTTACCAACAGCACAAATAGCAACCGAATTATTAGGAAAACAAATCAATGGCATCGGACAAAATGTCATTTCTGAAGTTCTTTTGGACACACCTGCAACAGCTCACATTTTAGGTGGCTGTGTTATCGCCAATGATCCCAGAAAGGGAGTTGTGAATTTTCAACACCAGGTTTATGGTTATCCTGGTTTGTATGTTTGCGATGGAAGCGTTGTTCCTGGAAATTTAGGAGTTAATCCCAGCTTAACCATTTCAGCACTTGCTGAAAGATTTTCTGAACAATTTCCTGTTTCATCTCGAATCAATAACGAAGAATACTTGTTTCGAAAAAATATAATATAGGATCCTGGATGTTTATCGATCTATCTCCTCTTAAAGAAAATACTGAATACAGAAAACTTTTTATCGGACAAACAGTTTCATTTTTTGGCAGCATGATGACTTATGTGGCGATTCCTTATCAAGCATACGAAATAACAAAAAGCTCATTTCATGTGGGACTCATCTCAACATTTCAATTGATTCCTCTCCTGGCAGCGGGTCTTTACGGCGGAGCGCTCGCCGATGCAACTGAAAGACGTAAACTTTTACTTTGGAGCGAAATCGGACTGTTTATTTGTACGCTTGGATTTATTTTAAATTCTTATCTGTCGCAGCCATCCTACTATTTATTAGTTTTAATAGCAGCCTTATCGTCTGTGCTTGTCGGAATTCACCGTCCAGCTATGGACGCTATCGTTCCACAGATTGTCAAAAAAGAACATCTTCCCGCCGTGGCCGCACTTGGATCTCTGCGCTATTCGATTGGTGCCGTCGCTGGCCCCGCACTCGGCGGAATTTTAATTTCACAATTTGGCACTATTTCAACTTACTCAATCGATGCTCTGACTTTTTTAATTTCTGCTTTTGCCATTTATAAAATGAAATCTGTCCAAATTCCGTTTGCTGAAAACAATGTGAGTTTTAAAAGTATCCTAGAGGGAATTCAATATGCCTACAAAACTCCTGTTATTCTGGGAACATATTTAGTGGACATTATCGCAATGGTATTTGCAATGCCGATGGCACTTTATCCTCAGATGGTCAGTGAAATGAATATTTCATCTAAGTTAGGCTGGCTATATGCAGCTATACCGTTGGGGGCCGCTACAACTTCGATTTTTTCAAAACCATTTTCAAAAATAAAGCGCCACGGGGCTGGTGTTATTATGGCCGCAACAGCTTGGGGAATTTTTATTATTTTGATGGCCTTCACACAAAATATTTATCTTATTTTAAGCTGCCTGATTTTAGCTGGAGCCGCCGATAACGTCAGTGCGATCTATCGATCGACCATATGGAATGAAGTTATCCCTGCAAATATTCGTGGCCGCCTGGGCAGTCTGAATATGCTGTCTTATATGGTGGGCCCTTTGATTGGCAATGTCCGTGCAGGCAGTATGGCTGCAATGACAAACACTCATATTTCAATTTTGTCAGGAGGAATTCTTTGCACCCTTATTTGCTTTATGTGTATATGGATTTTCCCTAAATTTTGGAGCTATCAATCAGAAATTTAATTTTCAGGATGCTGAGCGATGAAGGCAAAGTACAGCGCAACAACCATCGGAAATAAAAATCCAATATACTGATTTTGAACGAAAATAACCGCGCCAATAAATGATCCAAATAAAAAACTGATGATGGTTCCGATACGCAAATAATTGGCCATTCGTTCTGCTTGCTTTTCTTGAGCGGAATTGGATTTAAATAACAACTTCACAATTCCTAATCCCAAATCAGTTGTTAATCCTGTCAAATGAGTGGTTCTAATCGTATATCCTGACGCCGATGTAATTGCCGCATTTTGCAATCCGCAGGCAGCACACAGACAAGCCAATAAAATAAAATCATGCTCCATTCGCGCAGGATCTCCAAAGTGACCGAACCATTCTAGATACCCACCCACTGCGACAATGGCGAGCAACACAGCAATAACACCAAAAACAGGAGCAAATTTTTGACCTTGCACTTTATGGGCGTATCTTTTTTCAGTCAAATATCCAGAGAAAATAACACCTACTAAAAAAAAGGTAGGGACTAATAATGTCCCTAGTGCATCTAACCAATTATTTTTTTCAAACTCAATCCCCGCTAATGTAGCAAATCCGGTGACATGAGAAACAAAGCGATGACAGGCCAAGTATCCACCTGAATTAATATTACCTGCTAAAAAACTCAGTAAAAACCAGTTGAAATAAACCTGAAATGAAACTCGATCTTGCATTTTGTGCGTGAACATATATTTATATTTTTGTAGATAAAATACAAAAGAGCAAAAGAATTAAAATCAAAACATCAATGATTGACGTAAGGAAGTAAATCTCCGACTTCACTCACATTGTCACCAATATAACGACCTTGCATCATATTCGGTGCCGCAACTGGATTTGTTGTCGTATTCATCGTTGGATAACCTGACATCAAACAGCCTAAATTAGCGGAACCTGTGCCGCAATACTGTGAACCCCAACATTTTATAAAATCATTGTCCAAAATCGCACAGCTCGCATCATAGGCCATAGCCAATTTTTTAACGGTACGACCTGTCCCCACATTTGCGTTCACGATCGCCGACATTGCTGGAGCTCCATCATCACCGATATTTGTAGTATAACTAGCTCCACCAGTTCCCGTATTATTACTTCCCAATAACTGGCCACGCCCTCCGCGCCCCCAACATCGGATCGCATCCGTTGTCATCAAAGCACACATTGCTTCAGCTGAGGAAAACAAAGCTTTTGCTGTCGTCATAGAACTAATTCTAGTGGTAGGCAGCTCTGTATCACCTATTGTTGTTGTATTATCAATTCCAAGTTGTCCTCTGGAATTACGCCCCCAGCAAATAGGTGTTCCTGAAGTTGCTACAGCGTTTGGAGCAATGATCGCACAAACATGTTTTCTTCCAGCAGCAATATCAATGACAACTTCAGAACCTGTTAAACCAATATTGACGGCAGTCAATGCAGACATCAAATTTGTACCGTCGCCCCAATTGGCATTCGTTGTTGATCGACCTAATTCACCACAGTAATTTCCATCCGGCATAGTGCCGAATGCACAATTCGTACTGTTACCAAATCCAAAACAGTAAACTTTTTGTGGACCCGAAGCAAATGCCGCCGTCGTCAATAGACAAGTAAAGTTCTCTCCTAGCGCCACTTTTTGGGCTGTTACATCGACGCCACCGATACGTATGTAATTTAATAACGACATCGAAGCAGTTGTTCCATTGCTTCCAAAATTTTGAGTTGAATCTTGACCTAGATCTCCCCTGAGTCCCCGCCCCCAGCACTTCACTCGATCATCCGAAAAAATCACACACGATTTATATGCACCTGCAAATATTTTTTTAGGAGTGCCTCCACCTAAGTTCACAGTGGATGCAATGGGCGAAGTCAATTGCGTTGTATTGTCGTAACCCAATTGACCGTAAGTATTACTTCCCCAACATTTGACAGTATTATCGCTCAGAATCGCACATGAATGCAAAAGGCCTGAACTAATTTCTTTGACCAACATATCTGAGCCAGTCGTACCCACATCTTTAACTAGAGATAATCCATAACCTAAATCTGTGGCAGCAGAACCTTTATTCGTTGTTGAACCTAAACCCAATTCTCCGTTACCATTTTTACCCCAACACTTCACTTTAAAAAAACCGCCAAAAGTTGAATGAGAATACTTAACACAAAAATGATATCCCCAGTTGGCAGCGATCTCTTCGGGTTTCATCGAATAAACTGTTCGACTGGCCGTTTGAGCCGTCGGCGTTGTACTGTCTGTAAACGTCACTGTGGATGTACTTGAAGTGGCTGGAGGGCGAAATGCTATGTTTTGATTGTTTGTGATTCCAGTTGTTGTACTCAAAGATCCGCCACCTGTACAACTGGCGGAGTAATTTTGAACACCACAGTTTGCCGAAAAGTTTAAATTCGCTGTATAATTAACCCCTGTGGTTGCTGGATAGTGGATCTTTGTTCCAGCACTGTCATTAATTACAACATGAATAGGTGTTGTTGTCGGACTCATGTCAATATTACTAATCACGTTAAAATAAGCTGTCGCATCCATTGATGTTGTTGAATCTACAACACGCACTTCCACCAAAGCTGCCGTCAATGGCGCAGTAAAAGTTGTCGAGTTTCCGGTTAGAGGCGAAACGGATCCTCCACCCACAGCTACGGACCAGTTTTTTGTCCCGAGTCCACCCGTCGCGGTAATTGCTTGAGTTAGACCCACACAAATATTTCTAGGAGAACTGGCGGATGTTACTGGTGATGTAATTGCCATTGGATTGAAAGTTTGAATATTAACACTGGATCGCGCTTGACCTTCGTTAAAATCGGTCGCATAGCACAAGTCGGTCGTTGCAGTCGCTGGAGCCGTGTAATCGGCTTCTCCCATCACTGCTGATCCATCAATATCTCCAGCACCAGGTCCGGCACATTGCAATGGATACAGAGCGTTTCCAACAGGATCCGCAGCACAACCTCCGGCCGCCGTTGGGCCGAAACAAAAATCTGGATTCGGATTCGACGAACTGTAAGCTGCAAAAGTTGCCGTTTCACTAATTGGAACGTAATATAATGAGCTCGAAAATTCAGTCGTAGGAGTCGGATAACAGCCCTGAATGCAAGTCATTCGCACGACTCGATTCGGCTTCCAGTGAGGCATTGGAATAAAAACTTGAGCCCGCGCGTAAACGCAGAAAAAAACTCCAATAACCGCCAACGTGAACTTCATATACTGTTTATTCTGATTCAAAATACATTAAAAAACAATTGTGACCTTCGTCTCAATTCTGATTGTCTCAAAATACACCTACTTGATAATAACTGCCATTTAACAGCAATTTAGTAATTAGACCAAAGAGTGAGATAGCAAATAGGCATGACCTTAATAGATATACTTAGATTTATTTAAACAGACCAATTACTAATAGTCGTAGCTTCAGTATACATTTTTTTGTTTTGCCAAAAGTGACTTAAACAGATCGAGTGACTTGATACAATATAAGCTGAATCGCTACGAAAATGAGACCAGCACCCAACCAAGTTTTCAATCCTATACTCTCTTCTTTTTTTAAAAAGAGACTACTTAGTAAAACTACAAACAAAGGTGTGGCTCCTAACAACGGCGCAACGATTTGCACTTGTGACAACTGCAGAGCCCATAAATCCAAGATATCAGTAAACGCTGTCAAACCACCCGATATTAAAAAGAACTTTTTAGAATCTTTTGTTAGAACAATTTGTTTATATTTTCCTGTTATCAGCAAGAAAGTTGAAAAGACAATTAATGCAGAAAATGCCGCAACAAATGCCGCGATGATTGGATCCGGTAGGAAACTCATTCCATATTTTCTGTAATTAGTAATCACACCTGCAATCAAAGCTGCTAATAGCGGATACAATAAGTCGAACTTAGAATATTTTTTCTCTTGGACGGAATTGTTTTGTCTAGAAATCAAAAAAGCTCCCGCTAAAATCATGCAGGCTGCAATCCAAATCAATATCGAAACTTGTTCCTTCAGAAAAAAACCAGAAAAAACTAAAGCAAATAAGGGTTGTACAGATCGCAATGGGTCCGAACGAGAGGCTCCAATTTTATCAATCCCCACATAGGTCAAATAACGAACCACGGGCGGAGCAATAAATCCAATTCCTATAAAAATTAGCAAACCTTTTAATTGTAAATCTTGCCACTGCGAAATCATCCGTGGAACGGCGTAAATTCCTAAAAACAAAACACCTATCAATAATGAGTAAGTCATCCCCGTCAAAGGATTAGAATCACGCATCCCCTTTTTCAATAAAACACGGCTGGAAGCTGTGATCAGACAAAGAAATAAAGTTAATAAATACCCAGTCACAAAGTTACATTTAATAGTTCAATGACCTTTTTGCTTCTCATAGCGCCTCCATGATATACAAGATCAGTTGCCATCCATATTCCATTAACGGACGTAAATCTATGCTACAAACAACTCGAACAATCGAGCAATTTATTATTTAGGATATTTAGATGAGTTATTGGGTGGGATAAAAATTGGTCGGGGCGGCGGGATTCGAACTCGCGACCCTCTGGTCCCAAACCAGATGCGCTACCAGACTGCGCTACGCCCCGACTTATAAGTACGACGCAGAATAGTGCCAATACGAAAAATCGTCAAGTATTGATCTAATTATTATCGATCAATTTTAACATCGAAGTAAATACCTCTCTGTATTGGTATATTTTTTAAGCAATTTTTTTGATTTTTTCCAGCTTATCACGCATCAGAAGGTTATCCTTCTTTAACGAGTTAATTTGCTGGGTCAATTCCACAACTTTCTTTCTCAGTTGTTCTACATCACCACTCACATTAACAGGGGTCGGTGTCGTATCTATAACTGGGCCAGTCGCAGAGGCTTTGTGTAACTGAGTCACAGAAGCACCCGATGCGCCTGACTCAATAATACTTTCATACTCTTCAGGAATTGCCAGATCAGGATCAATCTTATCGAATTTCAATTTATTAGACGTAAATAAATTTCGTGTCTCTGAAACAACCTTCATTACACAC
>Ga0255180_1000089_pt1 | contig 53270 bp, 38 predicted proteins | sample Atl_Colum_RepB_8_FD_189933 | JGI IMG/M metagenome (GOLD analysis project Ga0255180, IMG submission 189933) | Freshwater microbial communities from Altamaha River, Georgia, United States - Atl_Colum_RepB_8d | ecosystem: Environmental > Aquatic > Freshwater > River | place: USA: Georgia... | reverse complement strand
AGTATTACTCAAACGTATATCAGTTAATCTTCCAGAAAAACAAGTGCTTGTTGTTTGTGCTCTGTCATAATTAATTCTCATTGCATTGGTATCTGTAAAGTTACCTGTACTGGTTCCTGTTGCATGGAGAGCACCATCAACATATATTCTTGTGTCGTTTGTTCCTGTACTAGACCTTACTACTGCAACATGATACCATTGATCCATTACTAATGAAGTTGAACCTACAATTGATACGTTGCTTAGACCATCATAAAAACCAATTGTTCTTGTGGTGGAAACATAAACTGTCCATCCGGTTCCACCCGATGTTCTCGCAGAAAGAGTACCTTTACTGATAACATATTGTTCCGTACTGTCATATCTTTCTAATTTTATCCAAAATTCAATTGTGAAAGCACTGGTTCCAAATCTTAAACTTGCATAATCAGCAACACTGTATCCGGAGTTTTCGTTAAATTTTGTACACCAATCTCTGTATCGAGGACCAGTATATACAGGAGCTGCTAGTGGTCGTGTGTAACTTAATGCAGCATAGTATTCATCCCAACCATAATCACCTTTATCTTTCATTATGTGGTCATCATAATGTATGTCTGATATTTGAACTGTTGTAGCATTATGATAATCATCAATAATTGGATTTTCATCCAATCTATTGGACACACTTCTTTTTATATTTTGTTTTTCAGGACTTCTTATCAAATAAGAATCATCAATACTCCAAGTACCACTTTTGGAAAATGGTTTTGCGTTTATAATTTTACCAATGACGCCTGCGTTTTTTCTACTTCTAGCCATATTATGAAATTATTTCGTATGATGTGGTCACAACAATAGATGAATTGATTGAACCTGATATTCTTAATACATCGCCTTCTTCCAAATAAAATGCTGTGTCTTTACCGGAAAGAACGATTGAAGATTTGTCGGGAACAGTTACAGTAAATGCAATTGGAAATGAAGTCGCACCCCTATAAATATCAACAGTAACATCAGCTGGAGTTGCTGATTTGTTCGCTGCTAAAATCATATTTATTTTGAAAACCTGATTCGAAGAACTGGAATTGATTAACATCGTTGACAGAGAAGTGTTAGCAGTTTGAACTGCCGTCTTTCCCGTAACTGTTGTTATATTTATTATATTTGGTGCTGCCATTTTATCCTCCGAAAACTATTGAGTAACCCACAACTCTGGCTGATGTTACTCCTCCAGTATTGGCTGCCGCAAAGGCCGCATTTGCCTGTGTAAAAGATGAATTTGCCTGAATTCTTGCCCAAGAATCTGTACCAGAACCACCCGAATTTGCCGCCGCAAACGCCGCATTTGCATGTATAAAAGCTGAATTTGCATATAAACCTGCAGCGGTTATATCTGTTGCATTCGTATTTGCCTTGTTGTATGCAGAATTTGCCTGTGTAAATGCAGAATTGATATTTGTGTTCTGTGTAGTATTTACACCATTTAATCCAGTTATCAATACAAAATTCGAATTTGCCTGGTCATATGCTGCATTCGCTTGTGTTCTCGACCAAGAATCCAAACTCACACCCATTTCACGAATCTGAATCTTAACACCAGATACTGGTGCTGTCGTGAATGTCAGTGTTGTCCCTGTAATGTCATAATCTGTAACAGGTACTTGTAACACACCGTTTTCTGTTACCAATACAGTGTTTGCATTATAACCAGATGTGACAGTGAAGTTTACATTTGCGCCATCACCTATGTATGTTCTGGTGATATAACTGGGTGAACCAGATGATACTGAATTTGCCGCATTAAATGCTGCGTTTGCCTGTATTCTTGCCCACGAATCTGTACCAGAACCACCTGCATTGGCTGCCGCAAAGGCCGCATTTGCCTGAATGAAGGCTGCGTTTGCATATGAACTTGCAGAATTTGCAACCTCGAAAGCTGCATTGGCATATGGTCCAGCGGAAGAACCACCAGAACCACTGTTTGCTATATTGAATGCTGCGTTTGCCTGAATGAATGCACCGTTAGCATACAAAGATGCTGCGGTCACATTGGTTGCATTTGTATTTGCTTGAGCATAGGCTGAGTTTGCGTAACTACCAGCCGTTACTGCCTTGCCATCTGCCGTAGCTGCGTTGGTTGTTGCAGTGTTTGCCTGCAAGAAAGCAGAGTTTGCATATGAACCAGCTGATACTGCTTTCGAATCGGCTGTTGCAGCATTGTTTAACGCAGTATTTGCCTGTGCATATGCACTATTAGCATAAGAACCAGCTGTGACTGCTTTACTATCGGCTGTGGCTGCATTCGTTGTAGCAATATTTGCTTGTAGATAAGCGCTGTTTGCATAAGATCCAGCTGACACCGCTTTCGAATCGGCTGTTGCAGCATTTGTTAATGCGGTATTAGCTTGTAGGAAAGCAGAGTTCGCATATGAACTTGCAGCGGTTATATCGGTTGCATTCGTATTGGCCTTTATGAACGCACCATTTGCATAAGTAGAAGCTGCTAATGCATTGTTGACACCAGTATTGGCCTGAATGAAGGCTGAATTTGCATATGAACCTGCTGATACTGCCTTAGAGTCAGCCGTTGCAGCATTGGTCGTAGCCGTATTTGCCTGTCCGTATGCTGCATTTGCCTGCACAAACGCACCGTTTGCATAAGTTTCAGCACTTGCTCTAGCAAATATACTTGTTGTACTTAATGTTGTTCCATCTGTAAAGGTAATACCGTTACTTGAACTACCAGTAATTACAATGTTGCCAGAGTAGATATTACCTTTAACACCAATACCACCCAACGAGATAATTGAACCGGTTATATTTGATGTTGCGGCTGTATCTGAATTAAATACTGTTGATCCATTTGATAAGAATTGTGTAGTATAATTACCAAATATAATTGTTGAATTTACAGAATTTCCTGCAATTGAATTTGCCGATAACGTTGTCAGAACAGTTAAGTTTCCTGTAACTGTTAAATCACCCGATAGGGTTCCACCTGTACTTGGTAGTGCTGCATTTGCCTTATTGAATGCTGAGTTGGCTTGTATGAACGCCGCATTGGCAATAGTTCTTGCAACACCATCTGTTGCGGTGCCGCCAGCCAAAGAGTTTGCATATGCGTATGCAGCATTCGCTTGTACGAAGGCTGAGTTTGCATAAGAACCAGCCGATGTGGCTTTACTATCAGCTGTTACTGCATTGGTTGTCGCTGTGTTTGCTTGAGTATATGCACTATTTGCATATGAACCTGCTGTTACTGCTTTAGAATCGGCTGTTGCTGCGTTGGTTGTTGCAGTGTTTGCCTGTGTATATGCGTTTGTAATATAAGTGAAAACATTATAACCGTTTATGGTTATATCATTAGAAATTACATTTCCCTTATAGTAACTTGCATATAGGTTTGCATAAGAGAAAGAAGGATGTGCAATGTTAATCAGGTTATTAGACTCGATTTCTGGAGTATAACCTTTGAAGAAAATCCATTCTTTCAGATTGGGGTCACGGAATACACCTGTATGTTCTTGTTGAACACCAGAATTATAATTTCCAATAATACCGATACTAACTATGTCACTTGAATAGTTGTTTGAACCAAGATAAATCAATGTATCACCAACATTGATTGTTGCAGTGGAAATAGATGTTGAATTTCCTAATACAACAAGGTTACCTTCTACTCTCAAATCATTTGAGACAGTTAGGTTACCATTAATTGTACCACCAGTTTTTGGTAGTGCATTGTTTGCAGTTGTAAATGCAGAGTTTGCATAAGAACCTGCCGTTACCGCTTTACTATCAGCTGTATTTGCAGAATTGAATGCAGCATTTGATTGAACAAATGCACCGTTAGCATACAAGGATGCACCAGCCGCATTGGTTATGGCTGTATTTGCTTGTGTGTATGCTGAGTTTGCATAGGTGCCAGTTACGTTCTGACTTGCATACGCAGAATTAGCTTGAACAAATGCACCGTTTGCATAAACACTTGCTGAGTTTGCAACTTCAAATGCTGCGTTGGCGTATGGTCCAGCAGAAGAACCACCAGCACCACTGTTTGCCTGTGCATAAGCCGCATTAGCCTGTAAGAAGGCTGAATTTGCATATGAACCAGCTATTTGTGCAACCTCAATTGTCGTAACATTATTCGTCGTTGCGGGTGAAATTATATCAACCCAGTTATTTGATGTACCATCGTTGATATATTCTAACAAAATATCTCTGTCGATTTTATACCAAAGGTCACCAACTTTTGGTGATACTGGTGCGGTATTTGATGCAGTGTATGTTATACCTGAACCTGTACCACCTGTATTTGCTTTTGCAAATGCTGCATTTGCCTGTAAGAAAGCTGCATTTGCATAGGATCCTGCAGCAGTTATGTTAGTTGCATTGGTATTTGCCTGCAAGAAAGCGGAGTTTGCATATGAACCAGCTGTAACAGCTTTACCATCAGCCGTAACTGCATTGGTTGTCGCTGTGTTTGCTTGAGTATAGGCTGAGTTTGCATATGTACCAGTAACATTCTGGCTGTCATATGCAGAGTTGGCTTTTAAGAATGATGCATTTGCGTAAGAACTCGCTGCAGCTGCATTTGTGATTGCACTATTAGCTTGAATGAACGCAGAGTTTGCATATGAACCAGCTGTAACTGCTTTACCATCAGCCGTGGATGCGTTGGTTGTTGCAGTGTTTGCCTGAGTATATGCGGAGTTAGCATATGAACCAGCTGATACCGCCTTAGAATCGGCTGTTGCTGCGTTGTTTAGTGCTGTGTTGGCTTGTCCATATGCACTATTAGCATATGAACCTGCTGTTACTGCTTTAGAATCGGCTGTTGCTGCGTTGGTTGTTGCAGTATTCGCCTGAGTGTATGCTGAGTTTGCATAAGTGCCAGTAACATTCTGGCTTCCATACGCAGAGTTCGCTTTTAAGAATGCTGAGTTTGCATAAGATTCAGTTGATGACCTTGCAAATTCAGAACCTTGTACACCATCCAATAGGTCGGCATCTAATCCTGAACCTGTACCATCGTTACCAGCGTGCCAAATTGTATTGGCATCAAAGGTTAAAGGACCTGATCCTGCACGACCTAACAACTTACCGTCATTATTTCCAAATAGAACATAAGCATTAGCAGGATTTTGTTGACCTTTAATTCTAATTGTGTCTGCTAGATTAGTATCACCAATCCATGCATCGTCACCAACTTTAAAGTTTTCACCAAGACCATTGTTTGCAGCTGCAACTTGGTCAAATGTAATTGCGTATGAAGATGAAACTGTTTGTATACCAGCCATCAACTGTGTGTTTGAAACGGAACCACCTGCACCAGCGACAGATGTTACAGAACCACTAGCTGGTACTAAGTTTGTGCCAACTCCAGCAGAAGCAGTTGATAAGTCTACATAAACACCACGATTGGTGCCAGCATATTCAAAGATTCTTAATCTATTTTGGTAAATATCAATAACAACATTACCAGATAATGTACTGCCCGTTACCGCATTAGCCAATTCAATTTGACCACCTTCAGCACCACCTTGTGCCAGAACTTTAAGTGTTCCAGTTATGGATAAGTCACCAGCAAATGTTCCTGATGCGTTGGCCAGTGCTGCGTTTGCCTTTGCATATGCAGAATTTGCTTGCAAGAAGGATGAATTTGCATATGACGATGCTGCAGTTACATTATTTGCCTGAGTGAATGCTGAATTTGCATATGAACCAGCAGTAACAGCTTTACTATCTGCTGTTGCTGCACTTACTGTGGCAGAATTGGCTTGTGCGTAAGCAGAGTTTGCGTAAGAACCAGCTGTAACTGCTTTAGAATCTGCTGTTGCAGCATTGGTTGTTGCAGTGTTTGCCTGGCCATATGCAGAGTTTGATTGTACAAATGCACCATTTGCATACAACCCTGCTGAAGTTGCCTTTGAATCTGCCGACACAGCATTGTTATTGGCTGTATTTGCCAGTAAGTATGCCGCATTTGCTTCTATGAATGCACCGTTTGCATAAACACTTGCTGAGTTTGCAACGGCAAATGCAGAGTTTGCATAAGAACCAGCAGAAGAACCACCAATACCACTATTGGCTGCCGCAAAGGCCGCATTTGCATATGTACTTGCCGCTAATGCATTATCTGTTGCGGTGTTTGCCTGTGTATAGGCTGCGTTTGCGTGAATGTATGCTGCAGCTGCGGTTGCTCTGGCTAATCCGTCTGTTGCGGTACCACCAGATAATGCATTTGCAAATGCATAGGCTGCATTCGCCTGTATAAAAGCCGAGTTTGCATATGAACCTGCAGCAGTTATGTTAGTTGCATTTGTATTTGCTTGTACAAAAGCTGAGTTTGCGTATGAACCCGCAGCAGTTATATCTGTTGCGTTTGTATTTGCTTTGTTATATGCTGCATTTGCCTGAACAAATGCGCCATTTGCATACAATGCACCAGAGATTGATGTATCAGATGTATTTGGTACAAAACTTAAATTACCAGAACCATCTGTTTGTAGTATGTAACCTGAAGAACCACCGGTGATGCGTAAATTGGCAACACTGCCCAACGAAACACTTGCACCAGTGAAAGTAATATTTCCTGTGGCGACAAGATTGTTTGCACTGATGTTTGCAACAGAATAATCTTTGGTGCTATCTAAGTTAAACGGTTGTAAGAGAGTGATTGCCATTTAGATCCGTTTGTTTGATTATAATTATCTAATATTTAGTTATTCGTTGGTCGTTCTTGTGTTTGCATCGAATCTTCTGAGTGTTCCTGGCCAAATAATTCTTATTGCACCTCTACCACCAAAAGAACCGCCATTGGCTACTCCAGTTATTCCATCTATTGTAATTGGACCGCCACCTGCACCACCACCATAATCAGAACCACCTTGCACTTGTGTGCCACCGAGATTTGTTAATGCGGGTGCTCTATTATTGGAACCTGTGTAACCATGAGCACCAGAAACGCCTGATGACCAAACGCCGCCGGCACCTGATGTTCCTTGGCCGTTGATGTTTACACCACCACCGCCACCAGCTTTGGTGGTAGTATTGGTTGAATTTGTTCCTGCACCTCCACCACCTGCGCCGCCTGTTCCTGCTGATCCGCTACCAGACGAAGACCCTCCGGCGCCGCCATTGCCAGCATAACCACCTGCACCACCTCCACCATATTTTGTTGATTGTGGAGAACCAGATCCTGAACCGGGTCCACCAGAATAACCAAAATCTCCTTGTTGTGGATCTCCTCCTGCACCACCATTATATTGATTTGAATTTTGACCGGCTTGAGCTTCAACTCTCCTAAAATTTCCTGTTTGGTTTACGAGAATTGCACTGTTTGGTCTTGCGCTAGTGCCTCTTATTGGACTTCCAACTGAAATGCTGAAGACTTCACCTGGTTCAACTCTTATATTATCGGCAAATACTGTTGAACCTCCGCCACCGCCAGAAAAATGAGCTGTGTTGGTACTGCTTAATGAAGAACCTCCGGCACCAACAGCTATTACAGAAATTGAGTATACATTTGCTGGCACTGTCCATGTTGTTGATAAATCACTTGATAAACCATAGTTACCCGCAAAAGTTATTTGTCCTGAATTTGCACCAATGGAAAATATGAATGTGTTTGAGGTTGTTTGTCCACCATCATCAATTGTTGTTATTGTGTGTACAGTCTCTGGCCATCCATTTGATGGGGTTCCTGATATGGTACCAGTTGAAGATGAGAATGTTAAACTTGTATTTGATGGAATTGGAGGTGAAATACTATACACTAAAGTTCCCACTGCACCAGTAACAATAATTGGACGAATGTTAACAGGAACACCCATTTGTGTATTTGCAATTGACAGTGTTTGTGTAACGGTCCTTTGTGCAACATTAGAAGAAGGAAAACTTCTCATACTTCCTGGCCAAACAATTCTAACTACACCTGGCCCACCTTTTCCAGCAGTAGCATTAGTGGCGGTACCCGCAAGACCACCTCCGCCGCCACCATAAAGACCACCGTAATTAATTGTGTAAAAAGCTGATTCAGCACCTGATGGGTTAATTCCTAATGTTTGTGTTGTATAAACATACGTGTTAACTCCATTTGAACCTGGCCCACCCTCTCTGACGGGTGAAAAAACTCTGCCAGCGTTGATATTTCCAGCAGTACCGTTTGTACCTTGTCCATATATTCCTACACCACCACCTCCACCACCAGTTTGCGCCTGTAATGAAGCTGAAGTATTTGCCCAACCGCCACCACCGCCACCGCCACCAGATCCTGTTGTGGCTGAAGAAACTGTAAATCCTCCTCCATCTCCACCAGAACCGGTATATCCTCCTGCACCGCCGCCACCAGATCCTGCTCCATTTCGTGCAGTACCGCCATCACCACCAGCTCCACCACCGGTTCCAATGTATATTTTTCCACCGTAACCATATTGTGGTTCACCTGCAACCGTATATGGATCTCTTGCACCTTGTACACCAGCTCCTCCGTGTTGTCCTCTTTCTGCAAAAACTATATTGGTAGCAGCGAAATAACTGTTTCCAGCTAAAGATGACATAGATTGACCACCATCACCAACAACAACAGTGTAAGTAACACCAGGAACAACTGTGTAATTATTTAAATACGCTAGTGCACCACCTCCACCTCCAGGAGCAGCTGTACTGATTTTTGATCCGGCGCCGCCACCGCCAATACAAAGAACGGAAACAGAATATACTTTCTCTGGACAAGTCCAAGTATAAGTTCCGGGTGTGGAATATACAGCTTCTCCTGTTACAGGATATTCGAAATATTTTTCAATTAAAGCTGCTGTAATTGTAGGTGAAAATAATGAACCAATTCTTTCCATAATTAACCATATGTAGCAAATTGACCTAGAACAATCCAAGAACCACCAGTTCTAATTAGGTTTAGTGTTTGAATTTGAACTGTGTTTCCAAGTAATCCGGGAACTTGTGAGTTTAACCACTTAACTGTCTGTGAAACACCATCAATTTGTATACCAGATGCATAATATGGATTAACACCTTGAGTCAATATCAGTGCCACAGAAATACTTCTATCTGCTGTTGTTGGAACATTAGTGAAGTTTGCTGTGAAGTTTGAAGCGATAGATGTGTGATAGAATATTGATGCATCATCTAGATTATGTACGACTGTTCCTGTTGCACCAGTTTTTGTTGCAAGTATTTCTGTTGTTTCATTTAATGTTGTCCAACCAGAAACAACCAAGTTACCTGTATACACATTTGTTGTTGCAACATTAGAAGTGGTAACTTTTGTCGATAATGCATTTACTGTATTGAATGCTGCGTTCGCTTGTATAAATGCACCGTTGGCATATAGTGATGCACCTGCCGCATTATTAACGGCCGTATTGGCTTGTGTGAATGCACCGTTAGCATACAATGATGCAGAATTGGCCACACCAAATGCTGTGTTTGCATATAGCGATGCGCCACCAGCATCATTTGTTGCAGTATTAGCTTTTGTAAATGCAGAGTTTGCGTAAGAACCAGCTGTAACTGCTTTAGAATCTGCTGTAGATGCATTGGTTGTTGCTGTATTTGCTTGGGTATAAGCAGAGTTTGCATAATTGCCAGCGGTGACTGCCTTACCATCAGCAACAGAAGCATTTCCTGTTGCAGTGTTTGCTTGTCCGTATGCAGAATTAGATTGTGTAAATGCACCGTTAGCGTATAACGATGCAGAATTTGCAACCTCATATGCACCATTTGCATAGGTGCCAGTAACGTTCTGACTTTCATATGCAGAGTTGGCCTTCAAGAACGCTGCGTTTGCATATGTTCCTGTTGTATTCTGTGACTCGTAACCAGAATTTGCCTTTATAAATGCACCGTTTGCCTGTACAAAAGCACCATTAGCATACAAGGACGCACCAGCTGCAGCCGTAATTGTGGTGTTTGCCTGATTGAAGGCTGCATTTGCGTGTCTAAATGCACCGTTAGCGTTTTCATTTGCACTCACAACAGAATTGGTTGTGTTACTGAAGTATCCTTCATTAACCAATGGTCTTGTAACTGTAACTTCAATCTGTGCACCGTTGGCTGGTGGTGATGAGAATACAATATTGTTTAAGTCTAATGTATATGCACTTCTTAATAAAGTTGCACCGTTATAGTTGACTGTAACGTTGTTTGCCGCAACTGGAGTTGTACTCAAAGCAAACTGTGTGTTTGAACCATCACCAGTAAATGTATCTACGTTCCAAATGATTGTTGTTAAGAAACCAGTTGCAATCGCAACACTGTTTGCATAATCATAGGCTGCCTGAGCAATGAGTGTTCCGGTGTTTGCCTTATTGAAAGCTGCATTTGCATAGACACCAGTTGTGTTTTGACTTTCGTAAGCCGCATTGGCCTTTAAGAACGCAGAGTTCGCATAAGAACCAGCAATCAAACCACCAGCAACGAATGCATTGTTTGCCATTTCATAAGCAGAATTCGCATAAGAACCAGCAGATACAGCCTTTGCATCAGCAACGGCTGCATTGTTTACGGCTGTATTGGCTCTTGTGTATGCAGAGTTTGCATATGTACCGGTGGTATTTTGTGATGCATATGCAGCATTGGCTTTATCAAATGCGGAGTTTGCATATGAAGAACCTGCTGATGCGTTTGTAATTGCCAGGTTGGCCTGTGTGTATGCAGAATTCGCATATGTACCAGTTACATTCTGACTTGCATACGATGCATTGGCTTGTTCGAATGCTGCGTTTGCCTGAATGAATGCAAGACCAGCAGTTACACCTGCGTTTGCAGTATTATAAGCACCTTGTGCAAGAATGTATGCTGAGTTTGCCCTATCATATGCAGAATTTGCATAGGTACCAGTTACGTTCTGGCTTCCATATGCAGAGTTGGCTTGTATGAATGCACCGTTGGCATATAGTGCAGCTGAGTTTGCTTGCTGATAAGAACTATTAGCATAAGTGCCAGTTACATTCTGGCTCTCGTATGCAGAATTTGCCTTTAAGAATGCACCGTTGGCATATGTACTACCAGCCAATGCGTTATCAACTGCAACGGTTGCCAGTGTGTATGCAGAGTTGGCCTGTTGGTATCCAGAATTTGCATATGAACTGGCTGCATTTGCAACCATGAATCCTGAGTTTGCATATGATGATGCAGAGTTTGCATCTTGAGATACAATTACTAATCTATCTCTTGCAGTAGTTGCAATATCAGTTGCATTGAATATATCTGTATTCTGTGTCGCATTGATACCAGCAATCAGTGCAAGGTTGGCTGCTGCGGTGTTCGCATTTTCTGGTGTATAACCCAGTGTATTTGTAATATCAGCCAGTTGTAGAGTAACCGCACCAGTTCTTGTGTTGAAAGAAGTAACTGGAGTTTGATTGCTAATTGTTGTTACACGACCGTATGAATCAACTTGTAATTGTGGGTAAGTATATGTTCCAGCAATTACACCAGAAGTTGCCAAATCAATTGTTACATTACCTGTTGTTGCGCTTTGTACCAGGCGGTCGGTTGATATGACTGCTATCGACTGTACTGTACCGTTTGCTCTGTTGTATGCAGTGTTTGCATGAGTGTGAATGATGTTTGCATAATCAAACAGGTTCACACCTTTGATGATTGCAGAATTAGATTCCAGACCACCAACCTTTAATGTACCGTATGTTGCTTGTGCAAAATTGATTGTGGTATTAGGTTCGTCTGTTACAGAATCAAATAGTTTCCACTTGTCATCTGAATGGTCTCTTGCAAAACCTGTGTGTTTGTAGGTGCCATCATTGTATGCACCGACAAAACCAATATCCACCAAGTCTGTTGGATTTCCATCTGCAAGATAAATTAATGAATCACTTAATGTCAGATTATTGGATGAAATGGTTGTTGCATTTCCACCCAAATATAGATTGCCTGATACACGAAGGTCTTGTGAGATAGCTACGTTGCCACTAATGACCAATGCGTTTGCTGATGCTGATGCATTGATTGTCAAAGCACCAGTCATGGTGTCACCAGACTTACTTACCTTTTGAGAAATTAAATTTTGTAGATAAGTATTTGCATCTTGTGCATATGTCAATACATTTATGCCAGAAGATGTGGTGAAACTGTTTGCAACCAACGGACGGTAGATTTCTACGTTACCGTTGTATCTAAATCTTGCAGTTTGGTCTAGGCCTGTACCTTGAATGAATACAATGTCAGCGAATGAACCTGAACCTGCTGTACCAAAGTAAACATTACCACCATAATTCTGTGATGGATTACCCACCACCATGAAGTAACCATCATTTGGTTGTACAAAGGTGAATGCGTTTGGTGTGGTGTTATCGTAATTACCACCTGCAATACCCATGTCAACATAGTTTACAGAGTCTGTACCGTTGTTTGCGGTTGCAACAAAGTCTGCGGTGCCCTTACCTGATAGGTTCTGTTGGTTGACCTGTGAATAGTAATCAGATGTACCAGTGAACTGTGCAATCAGGTTAGGTAGAAGTGTATAGTCTCCTGTGCCAACGTGCATTCTCTGTGACACATTTGCATAACCTGGTACATTTAAATTTCCAGCAAGAGTAATTGTTGCTGTGTTTGCAACGGCATTGTTTGCAACAATAAAGGCCGCATTGGCTTGTATGAAAGCACCTGTTGCAACCTCTCTCGCAAAACTATCTAGAGCAGAACCAGTAGACAGTAGGTTTGCTAACGCATATGCAGAATTTGCCTGCAAGAATGCAGAAGAAATACTGGTGTTTTGTGTAGTATCAACACCCTGTAAATTGGTGATGTTGATTGTGTTTGTATTTGCCTGGTCAAATGCCTTACCTGCAAAGGTATTTACATTTGAAATGTTGGTGTTCTGTGTAAGATTAACACCTTGCAAATCTGTAATAGATGCAGAGTTATTATTTGCAGTTGTGAAGGCTGCGTTTGCATAAGAACCTGCCGCCACAGCTTTAGAGTCTGCCGTTGCTGCGTTAGTTGTGGCTGTATTTGCTTGTGCATAGGCCGCATTTGCATAAGTTCCAGTTACATTCTGGCTCTCGTATGCAGAATTTGCCTTTAGAAAAGAAGCATTTGAATATGCATATGGTGCTGCAGCCGTATATTGTTCTGTACTATCACCACTAAAGGTAATTTTTGGAAAGAAACCAAGTACAGAAGATGTGGTTGCAATTACATTTACATTATTGGATGCGTCTTTGTAGAATATTTTACCGTCAGGTACATTAATTGCCAATTCACCAATAATTAAATTGGCAGAGGTTGGTACACTACCGGAGGTATTTGAGTGATATAACTGAATCGGGGTATTGTTACCTGCAGCCATTGTTACCTTACTATTTTAGACAATTATAATATATTTAGAATGTACCACCAGAAATTAAATTCGCTGTTAATGCACCACCAATATTTACATTACCTGCTGCACCAATACCACCAGCAACAACAATAGAACCTGTTGTTGTGGAAGTTGACGATGCGGTTGAATTTGCTTGTACATAATCAAAGAAACCAACTGCTGAACCAGATGTTCCTGAGATGGTAAATGTTGCACCAGTATCACTGGTCAAAGATATTGCACCATTGTTTGCAGAAATCTCCGCACCACCAAGGTCAATTGTATTACCGGCCAACCATAATTTTTTCCATCTTCTATTCGGTGCACCCAAATCATAGGCTACGTTCGCCGCAGGTAAAACATGCGTTGCGTATGTATTTGATTGTAGTGTGGTGAATCCCTGTACAGTCAATGTACCTGTGATTGTACCACCAGATTTTGGTAAAGCATTGTTTGCAACACCAAAGGCTGCATTTGCCTGTATAAATGCACCATTTGCATATAAAGATGCAGAATTGGCAGCTAAGAATGCATAATCTGCTTGTGTTTGTGCAACAGTTATTAACGTATTCTGTGTTAAATCTACACCAGAAAGTCCACCAATTGTGGAGTTCAGTGTGTTTGCATATGCAAAAGATGCATTTGCGTGTAGATATGCTGAGTTGGCATACTTGAAAGCAGAGTTTGCATAGTTGCCTGCCGCAATTGCGTTCTCATAAGCTGGGTATGCATAACTAGAATAAACTGTGTTTGCAAATCCGTATGCAGCATTTGCCTTCAGAAATGCGGAGTTTGCATATGAACCTGCGGTGATACCACCTGCTGTGAAGGCTAGATTTGCTTGTTCAAATGCAGCATTTGCCTGTATAAACGAACCGTTTGCATAGACACCAACAGTTATTAGGTTTGTGGCATTTGTATTTGCCTGTTCATACGATGAGTTTGCTTGTCTGAATGCACCGTTTGCATATAAACCAGCACTTGTTGCATTGTTGGATGCATTATTGGCTACTAAGAAAGATGCATTAGCTTGTCTGAACGCACCGTTTGCATATAAAGATGCAGAGTTGGCTTGTGCATACGCAGAATTAGCTTGGTCTCTGGCAGATTGGTCTGTTGCCTGACCTGGAACACCAGTGTTTGCGACCGCATACGCAGCATTTGCAGTGTCCCATGCCTGTTGTGCCTTTGTGGCTGCGCCTTCGGCAACACCATAAGTTACTTGAGTGTAAACATAGGTGTTATTTGCGAAAGAATAACCAGAATTTGCCTGTATGAATGCACCGTTTGCATAAACACCCGCTGATGTGATACCACCAGACAATGTGTTTGCATATGCATAAGCAGAATTGGCTTGTACGAATGCACCGTTTGCATATGTTGATGCTGCGGTTACATTGTTTGCTTGTGCAAAGGCTGAGTTCGCATAGTTACCAGCCGTAACGGCCTTACCGTCTGCTGTATTCGCAGCAATAAATGCACCGTTGGCTTGTACGAATGCACCGTTTGCATATACACCGGCAGAGTTTGCAATGTTGGCTGCCACATTTGCGTGAACAAATGTTGCGACCATATGTGGTTGTACATTAATACCACCAACAAATATTGTGTTTGCAATTACACTGCCCTTGAATGTGCTTGCATATACGTTTGCATATGTAAACGATGGGTGTGCAATATTAATTAGGTTGTTTGAACCTGTTCTGGCTGTGTATCCCTGGAAGAAAATCCATTCTTTCAGATTAGGATCACGGAACAAACCGGTATTGGTATTTGCACCAAGGTTACTGTACTGGCCCACAATACCGATATCGACTGCATCCGTGGTGTTATTGTTCGCCAGGAACAACAAAGGATCATTTACATAGACTTCGGATGTAGATACGTTTACCACATTTCCTAGAACGACCAGGTTTCCTGATACTTGTAAGTCTTGGGAAATGCTCAGTGAACCGTTAATTGTGCCGCCAGTGTTAGACAATGCACCGTTTGCACGGTTAAAGGCTTGACTTGCATGTGTCTGTGCAGCCGTAATCAATGTGTTCTGGAAGGTATCAACACCTTGTACCAGAGTAATTGTATTTGCATTATTATTGGCTGCCGCAAATGCTGCATTGGCCTGTATGAATGCAGACTGTGCAACAGATGCATTATTGGCCGCATTGAATGCTGCCTGTGCATGTGATTGTGCAGAGTTGGCTTGTGCATATGCAGAATTGGCCTTAACAAAAGCCGAGTTTGCATATGATGAAGCTGCGTTTACAGCTGCACTAGAACCTGCCGCATTGGCTGCATCATAAGCTTGTTGTGCAAGTAGTGTTGCATTGTTTGCAACATTGTAACCACTGTTAACTCTTGATACTGTATTTGCACCACCAATTACTCTGACTTGTTGTGCAGTATTACCAATGTATAATGTATCGTTGACAAATGAATATGCTAACTGACCGTCATAAAGGAATGTCGGCGCAGTGTTTGTATATGAACGAAGAATTTGTATGGTATTATTTGCCATTAAAAGAATCCATTATCAACAGAAAGAATCTCAGCACGAGCAGGACCAACGACAAATGTATTGGTGTTTGCCTGGTAAATTATCGGATAACCATCCTGTGCATTGGTCAGGTTTAAATCTGCTGCACTTTTTAGTGTTCTAGAGCCATAACTTAGGGCTGTTACAGAAGGATTGTTCTGCCCTATGGTTACTCTTACTGTTGACGGAGGATTCGTTGCCATGATTCTTACCTTGTAACTCTAGGTGAAACATCTACAGTACCTTCAAGAATTCTAATGACAGTATTTGCTGTACCAGGAACACCAGGAATGGAAATAATTGTGTCGTATAGGTATCTACCAGCCGCAATATTTGCAGTCTGTGCTGATGTTAAAGATAAGGAAACAGTAGATGTAAGTTCATCTACTGAAGTGGAAAATACGGCTGTTGCATTGGTTGAATAATAAGACTTGCGTATTTGACTACTCGCTGTTACAGAAGTCAAATCATAATTGTTGCCGTAAACATCATCCAGTGCAATCGTCATATTGAATGATGCACCTTGTTCCAAATATAAGTTTTGATATCCTGCTGCCATATCTTCTCTTTATAGTTATACCATATTTATTAGACTTCAAAGATATCAATTATCTTAATTCATTCCAAGAGTTAATACCAGTAAACGACCTTAAAGTAAATCTATAGGTAGAACCTGGTGGCACTATTGCATCTAATTTTGTTAGATATCCTGTTGCACCAGCATAAACAGTTACAGTCTCTATTAAATTTTCGTCAACGTACATATAACCACCGAAGTTTGAACCACTGGAACCAGAAGCAAAAACTGTTATCTTAACCGCAATCGGTTTTCCTGTATCATTTGTATAGGTTGTATTATTAACACGACTGGATGTGACGTTTGCCCAAGCCTGATTGTAACCTAGTCCGGCTGGATAAAGTACCGTATTTGCTTGCGTTGCAAAGGTTGCCAAGTTTGCTGTGTTGGCCAAAGTTGCAAAGGCCGCAGTGTTAGCTGTATTTGCCAGTGTTGCAAATGATGCGGTCGTGGCTATGTTAGCTGTGTTTGCGGCACCTGCCGTGTTTGCATAGGTTGCCAACGCAGATGTATTTGCCGTAGTTGCATGTGTTGCATTCGTTGCACTATTGGCCGATGTAGCTGAAGTGGCTGAAGTGGCTGATGCAACTGAGATATTATAATATTGTCCGTTTGCAACTTGTGTTGCACCAACAGAAATGTTTGTATTTGTGGCTGAAGTTAAACGACCTTGTGCATCTACCACAATGGTAGGTACAGCCGTTGAAGAACCATATGTTCCTGCCGTTACAGATGTATCGGCCAATACTGAAGGTTTAACCTTTGTTGTCATTTAATCTTTCCTTTTAATTCTTCAACTTCAGCCTTGAGTTCTTTGACTGCTTGTAACAGAACGACACTCAACAATTGATAATTAACTGCAAGGGACGTATCTAAACCTGTACCCTCATCAATAGGTGTTGTTTCATATACTAATTCTGGGAACTGTTCGATAAGTTCCTGTGCAATAACACCAATGTTTTTCTGGTCTGGTCTTGTTTTATAGTTGAAGGTGTATGTGCCAATCTTATCAATCTTATTCAATGCACCAGTCAACGGAACAATATTTTCTTTCAATCTAATGTCAGATTGTCCATAATAAGCAGTGATGTTTCCGTATGCACGAACTTCATATGTTGATGCTGCGGTACCAACACCTAAACCTTGTATTCTATAGTTAGTATTTGAATCTAATCCAGTAATGAATCCAGAATTGTTTGTCAACTGACTGGTAAGCGTAGGTATCGTTGGTCTTCCAGTTAAATCTGAATATATTCCGGATGTTGCAACGGCTGCTAGAGAAGGTCTGCCAGATAAATCTGAATATGCTCCCGATGTAGCTACAGTTGCAAATGTTGGTCTACTTGTAATGCCAGACCAAGGAACAGAAGATGCTGTTGTTGCTGTTGCTGCTGATCCAGCCGTACCACTGATACTAATATCATATGTTGTACCACTACCAAGTACATTCTTGACGAATGCAGTAGTTGCAATCATTGTGTTACTTGTGGCTACCGCAGCAGTTGGTGCTCTTGGAGTTCCAGTGAATGTTGGAGAATCTGTACCACCTAAACTACCAAGTCTAGATTCAATACTCTCAATTGCCAACTGAACTGTGTTGGCTGTTGAAGGAATACCACCAACGGGTGCAGTAAATGTAATATTGTTTGCATAGAAATCATAAGAAGTATATGCATCAACCTCTAACATTAGTGAACTGCCAGCTGGTATCGTTGAACCAAGTGTCACTGTGGTGTTACTTGTCTCTGTATAGTCTGATGGATACTGACGTACACCCTCAATATAAACTCTTAATTGACCTGCACCTGGTGTATATGCAGGTGTGGTGAATACGGTCTGGTTTGTATTGACTGTTGGGAACAATCTTGTTGTATTGATTCTTGTTCCTGGTGTTGCACCGCCGCCACCTCCTGTACCGCCTGCAGCCCAATAATATGAACCGACACCAGCAGTTGCAAGTACATAGCCAGCAGGAGTGCTTGATGCATCAGGTAGAAGAGCTGTCAACGCTGCGACTGCTGAAGATGCACCAGTACCACCTTGTGATATGGCTAACGGTGAAGATAGATTTAAACCAGCAAATGTAGGCGTTGCAGAAGTTCTTAAGTCTTGTGATGTACTAACATTCAATGTGTTTGCAGATGTTGCAACAACTACCACACCATTATTACTTCTAAATGTAATTGAACCACCAGTTGGAGTTACAGAACCTGTAGTTCCGACAAATGCATTTGCAGATGTATTGGCTCTAGAGAACGCCGCATTTGCGGTGTTGAATGATGGTTGTACCTGAGGTGTTACGTTGTTTGCCGCAGCAAATGCAGCATTGGCCTGTGCAAATGCACCGTTTGCATAAATTCCAGATGATGTTATGTTTGCAACAAGTGCCGTATTTACCGTAGCAATTAAACTATTCAGTGTGTTTACGGTATTGGATGTTGCTGCGGTTACTAAACTTGTAGAGTCTAATGCACTGCTTAAATCTGAAGTGTCCAATACATCGTAGTATGTGTTTGAATCTACATTCTTTACTTGCCAAACTTTTTGTGTTTCATACCAACGGAACGCTGCGTTTGAACCACTTGATCCTCTATTAACTTCCAAATATCCAGACAGTGCAGTACCTGAACCAGCATTTAATGTCAGTGTGTTTGAATTGTATACCGTCTGTCCATTAACAACGAAATTGCCAGCAAGACTTAATTGACCAGCAATATCTAAATTGTTAAACGAAGCATTCGCATTCTCAGCATTAATTCTTGTGGCAATAGTTACTGAATTTGCTGTTATTGTATTGGACGTCAGTGTTGATGTTGATACTTGTTGTGTTGTTACAGCAGTGTTTGATATTAATGTGGGTATGTAAGCAACAGCAGGTACAGTTAATGTGTTTGCATACAAAATGTCCACATCTTGACGAGCTGATGGTGCATAGATTGCATTTGTTACCACAATTCTTGGTGATTCTACAGAAGTGTTACCAAACAGGTGTCTTCCATAGGCTGAACCGTTTACATAGGTATTTTGTGTAACATTAACATTTTTATCTAGTACAACATCATCTAATACAGTTAGAGTTGACTCTAAAGATGCCGCACCAGTAACAACCATTGTGTTGGAAATAGTGGTCGCACCAGAAACATTTAGGTTTCCACCAATTACTGCTGTGTTTGATACTTGTAAACCAGTATTTGGTCCGTGTGCGAATAAAAGACCACCAATGTTTGCACGACCAGAGTTTACCAATCCTAGTGTTGTGTTGGTGACATATACTTGTCCGTCAACTCTTAGATTGTTTTGTAGGTATCCATAAGAACCCACACCTGTAACTTGTAATGCACCCTGAATAATGGCTGAGTTTGCAACTTGCAGACCTAAAGTAGGATCATTTAGAAACAATGTTCCGGTAGGTTTTACATAGTTGTTAGCTGCAATGTCGTTGTTTTCTTTTGCAAGAAGGTTTGTGTTGACAACCCATTCACCAAAAGTGTTTGCATAGCTTAGTATAGAAACTGTATTAGCCATTTATTATTTTTCCAATAGTTTTAACATCAGTTGTTTTATCTCGCCCAATTCCTGTTTGATGTTTTGGGTTTCTTCTTTTAGGTTATTTATTTCTTGTCTCTGGAGTTCCATAAGTTTTCTTTTTTTATGATAATCATCGAGGCCAGCCGAATCACGGTTGACCAAGGCTTTGGAACCCATTTCACGGACAAAAGTTGTGCCTGTAATTTCTACTGTACTCATATTAGAACACTGGGTTGACGTTAGCAGGTAGTGCGATTGCACGGATATCAGTTGCAAATGGAACAAAGGTGTTGTCTGTTGAAGTCAACACGACTTTGATTGCAAACTGACTGAATGATGTGTAAACTTGGCCTGTCGAACTTGTGTAAGAAACGAAACCTTGGTCAATGCCGCCTGTTCCTGGTGCAAAAGAGTATTCAATAATGTCGGTTCTGTCTTTCGAATACTTAGAACCGGAACTATTGATTTTAGTCATCAGTTGCCAGCTGGAATCATTGAATGGTTGACTATCGTTTCTGTTCAGTATCTTGTAGTATACATGGATATCTGTGCCAACTGGACGATATGCACTCATGTAAACAATCAAGTCGCCTGAATCGAAACCTGCATCCAATACAACCTTCTTGGTGACATATCTAGCCAGTGCATTACCACCAGACTTAGATGTTTCACCTGCAACAATCACAGTCGCACCAGTTCCTGGTGTTCCGTTTGCATCGGAGATAGTTGCAGTAGGTGTCTCAATGTATCCTGCACCAGGGTTGGTGATGTATACAGAAGTAACTTGGCCACCAGACACGACAACATTACCAGTTGCACGGACTGCACCAGAACCACCTGTTGGTGCAGAGAATGTAACTGTAGTTGTTTGTTGTGTGTAACCATTTCCAGAGTTGGAGATTGTAATGTGTGAGTTGGTAATCTCACAGTTGTTAATGTTCCACTTGATGGTGTATGCAGAAAGACCAGCATCGGAGATAATTGGGCTTACAGCCGCATCTTTTGTTGCAAGTCTTGCGAACATTGACAACGAATTACTTGTATTGGCCAACAGAATTCTTTGACCATTACCATCACCCAAGTAAATGTCATCTGCGCTTGGTGTACCGTATTTGCCTGGTACAATAGATGTATTACTTGTTGCGGTGTTACTGCTCTTCAGTGTTGATTTGTAACTGTACTGTACAGAAGCAGTTGATGGAATAAAATCTGTTGTGGTAAAATTCAACGCATCAATAACAGTATTATTGTTTGTCAGTTTTGGTGTTAGATTTGTTGAAGATGAAATGGTATTGTTTGCATCTTTGAAGTATTCAATACTCTGTTCAAACAGATTTCTCTGTGGTAGACCTTTTGGTACCACATATTGAATTGTTGGTGATGCAGTTGTTGTGAATACACATCTATCTAATACAAACATTAGTGACTGGTTCTGGTCGGTAGTCCATGTCTGTGCATTCTGTGAAATGAACAACGAACCAATATATGGTGCAGTGCCAATCTTTGTAACATTCGATGGTATAGGATCACTTGGTAAGTTCTTGCATGAAGATTTCAATGCAATGTCACCTGTTGCGGCACTCCACATCACATATTCATTTGAATTTGATTTCAGAATGAATGCATACAATGTACCAGGTTGAATGTAAATTGGTACAGAGAATGTAAATTCAGTGTAAGTGGTTGAATCCAAGTATTGTGGATTGTCCGAAACAGTTACCTGAGTTGGATTCAAAGTAACAATCGAATGGTCTAGTGTCTGACCATTTGGATAACCATTCAGTGTACCAACGATTGATAATGTAATTGGTGAATTGTCTGTTGTTGGTTTGTTCTTGAAGAAGAACTTGACCGAACTGATAAATGTACCATTCGGGAAGTTGTCTTTATCGACCATGAATGTCTGTGCAACAGGGTCATAAGTGTTTTGAATTCTTACGACAGCCGTATTTGATGATGAAGAAATCAATACGTTGTTTGCATAGTTGGTCTGTACGAATGTACCAGATGCACCAGCAGGTGATGCACCAAAGTTTACCTTCTGTGCGGTCGCCTGTAGACCTTCTGAATAGAATGTGCCTTGTGCAAAGGTTGTTTCTGCACCAGCATTTCCATTTGAATCATCGAAACGGAAGATTCTCTGACCTGTATGGAAAGTATTTGTTGGAACAATGAACACACCATGTATTGCACCTGTTTCGTCCGTTTTCAGGTCGCCCATAGAATAGATGGCATTTGCTGTTGTTGTAACAGATGAACTTAAAACAGCACTTTGGTTTGCACCATAGTATGTTGTAATTGTTGCAGACTGTCCTGCACCAGTACCACTATTGATATAGATGGTGTTACCAACATAGTAACCTTCTGTTGTCGATGCCAGACCAGACAATTGTATTTTTGTGGAACTGTTTGCAGTTCTTACCATACCACCGTAGTGTTGGCTGGACACCAAGGTACCAGATGCGGGAGAAGTAACATAAGAACCACCAGAATTAAACACGGCACTCTTTAGTGTACCGTTGGTGGTGTATGATGTTGATGTTCCATCACCAGCAACATATAGTCTTGTTGTTGTAGATGTTTTCTGGTATGCGTAGATGACACGGCCAGTTGGGTAGAATGTACCAGACGAGAAATATCCGATTACATCACCAGCATTAAATGTCCCTGTAACGCCAGCCAATTCAATAATGTTGGCCTTTCTGAAATACTTATTGACATTCTGTGTATCGAAATATGCATCAACAGATGTATTCAATAACATATTTCTACCAGAAACAACCACTTCTTGAGCACGAACATATGGCATCACGCTTATATCGGTGATGTATTCATTGTTTAATGCATATGTGTTGTTAATCTTCTGATATGTTCCAAGAATATTTGTTTGTGTTTGATTCTGGTAAGTATCAGATGTTACTGTTGTTGTTTGCCACTGACCGCTTGTAGTTGTTTGTGTGGTGGTCTTTGTAGTTGTCGTACCTGGAATGGCTTTCCAGTCACCAGCAGTCAACACGTTCACTGTGTTTGGTGTTTCGGAGAAGATTTGCAGGTCAGGATCAACAACCAAAATTGAAGGTGCATAGTCTGTATCAACCCAGTTATCAATGTTTGGTGTTAAATCAACAACACCTTCTTTGTCAATGAATGAGAATGGATTAACGTTGACGGTTCTTGATGCAAACTTCTGTGATGCCACATTGGATGTGGTGTATGGAAGACTGAAGTACTTTACTTGACCATCTTGGTGGATCTTGTAATCCAAACCAGTTGTTACAGACGATGCCAACTGACCTAAGTTTTCAACCACCAGTGCAGACTTCAATGGGAAGTTTTTGACATTCTGTGTTGCACTTAATACACGGTCACGGCGATTGATGGAAGAATTGTAATCTGTATTGGTTGTATCTGCCGTTGCATAACTAGAGAAGTCATCAACAAGAATACCATTCTTAAATCTATTCAGACCATATGTGTCTGAAATTTGTAGTGCAGATGCCTTCTGTTCCAACAGATTTAATGATGTATAGTATTCAATTCTGTTCAGTCTGTTGTCAATTCTGGAGATATCTTTGAATGTATATCTTCTGTACTGTGTATTCTCAAGAGATAGGTCTGGTATCAAACCAACAGGTGTTTCTGATGCAACATAACCAGTGTATGGTGCGTGTGTAATTGTTGCAAGTAACAATGCACCATCTGGAATCTCAGGTGGATTTGCATCTAAACTTGGAACACCTTCAATGATTTCAAACTTTCTATCTTTACTTAGAACAAGTTTGTCTTTTCTACCAAGATAGTAGGAATAATCACTGTAGTATACACTCAAGTCTGTCGGTAGATTTAGACCATAGTTCTGTGGACCTGTGCTTGAATAACGGTAAATAAAATCTACCTGTGCATTTTGTCTCGCAGGTCTGAAGTCTAAACAGTCACGCAGACTGTAGACTGTACCATTGGTACTCTTGTACGATGGTATGGATCTGTATTCTTCTTGTAGTGTCGAGTTAGTGTATGAAGCAACACTGAAATAACCATCACCACCGGTGTGTTGATAGTAGTCAACATAAACAAGGATGTTTCCTTTTGGTGCTGCTGCACCCGGTTTCAATGCAATAGATGCATGGTCATAGAAACCGTCTCTTTGTCCGTTATCAAATGTAAAGTTGGATGTTACATCATATAAAGTGTTCAACAACATATTTGTGGTTGGTGCCACGTTTGCATCTTGTGTATCAATAATCTTAACGATTCTCTTTACATCAGACAGATACAGACTTTGTTTTTGACCTGGTGTTACCAGTCCTGCCTTTGTGATGTATACTTGACCTGTTGAAGTCAATGAAGTGTCATCAACGTATGTACCAACACCAACTTGTGTGCCAGAAATGTTTACTGTTGCGAGGTTGGCTGTGATTAGGTTCTTAAACTTACGGATGAAACCTGTGTTGTCAGCATTTTGAACATAAACTTTTGCAATGATTGTTGCCGTGAATGGTAACAAATCTGTTGCATCAAATGTTGCAATTGATGCATCGTTATCCAATGTAACGGTTCTTCCTGCTGTCACCCAAGGTACAATATCACCATTCTTAATTAAGGTGTTTGAACCTTTGTCTGTAACCATGACAACATAGTTTTCCAATACAGTAGAAGAACTTAACACGGAACTAGGTGTACCAAAGTGATAGAACACACCATCATATGCGTTCTCATAGTTTAGTTCAGCTGAAACACCACTACCTGTTGAGGTGAAGGAGATATTTCTCCAAACTTGTTGTGTTGTGTATGATGAATCTGTGATTGATGATACAAAATTACCAACCTTGAAAATCATTTCAGATGAATTGGTATTCTCAAGCAATGCGTCACCAGTTGAAACAAAATCTGTTTTGCCCTGTACGTTAATTCTTGCAGATGCATCTATGTTTCTATTACTGTCAACTGTAACAATAGATTCTGTATCTTTAACATCAAAGTTCAGTACATAAACTGATGCAGTTGTTGGTTGCACTGTCCAATCTCTATTGACCTGTGCAGTTCTGGTTGCACCATCATATGCAGAGATGGTTCTGACCTCACCACGACCAGGACCAGCAACGATAGAAATGTTAACACCCTTATACGCATCGTTCACGGTTGAATATGAAGATGCAAGTTGAATGGTGTTTGTACCACCTGCAGCCGCATTGGCTGATGGTGCTTTGCTTTCTAGGTTGTACAAGAATGCCTTGTAGACATAGGTGTTTGCATTGGCTGTGTTTGAACTTGTGTCGTATGCCAGACCACGGATATAACCAGTTGCAATTGTCGTTGCTGCATATGTTCCGTTTGAGGATGTGTTGATACTCTCAGGCAAAACACAATGTAATTCTACCTTCTGTGCAACTGTTGTATCGAATGAAGATGATGTATTACCACGTAGGTAATCCACATACATGTAAGAACCATAGTCAACGAAAACTGGTCCGTTATTTCTGGTATCGGTAGTTCTTGCACGATTGGAAACGATATCAATTTGACCAGGACTTTCTACACGGTAACCATGTACATAAGCCAGACCTTTTCCTACCGATAGAATGTAGGAGTTTGTGTCATCAGGATTAGGTTTAGGTGTCAACTTGAAGTTATCAATAACGAAATCGCCATTGGTTTCATAGTTTCTTTTTGCAAAGTAATCATCAATGACGTTGTATACCGAACCGTCCAACATTTTTGCAACAGAACCATCTGTTACACGGACCAATTCGATGAATTTATTGTCATCACCAAATTGAATTGGTCTGGTTTCTAATGTTAATTGAATAACATATCTGTCTGCACCAGGTGCCTGATAGTTTGTGGAACCAATGGCTGGATCCAACAGAGAATTGTCGTTGATGTAATCATAAATTGTTTCGGTAATATTCAGACCGATTCTTCTTGATGGTGTATTGCTGTACTTTTCCACAATAACAGTTTGTGGATTAACCTGTACGAAATGTCCCTCAACATAGAAAACACCTTCTGCAACAGAAGCAACAGAAGATTTACCGGTTGAACCAGAATCAATTGCCTGTACGGCAGAATTAGATGCAACATCATAAATGATATCACTGTCACCAAATCGACTGCCTGTTTTATATGCAACGATTAATGTGGGTGGATCTCCAGCGGTGGCAGTACCAGTTGGTGTCGCAATCTGAACAACTCTGGCAATTACGGTACCAGTTGCGTTTTGTACCAACAAACCTTCCCAGTTTGTAACATCAATATCAATGTCATTAAAGGTTGTCTTTAACTTGATGTAATATACATCGAAGTTTGTTGTGACTTGACCACCAGTTACAGGAGAGTTTTGCTTGAAAATGTTATCAGCAAACTTGGTAACCTGGTCTTGAAGTATACTTTGTGCCTGTGTTAGTTCTCTGGCCTGAACTGCATAACCAGGCTTAAACAAAACACGATGAAAGTTTTTCGCTGGGTCGAAATCATCGTAGTATGGATCAACATTGAAATTTAGAGCCATTTTTTTCCTTTAATAACCTAACACAAATTTATATTGTTCTATTCCGTCAGAACTTCTTGTGACACTAGACCTGTTTTCAATGTGTGTGATATATCCTGAGAACAATGAAAAGTCTGGTTGAGAATATGATAAGAGAGTTCTTGTAGTTTTTGATACCGTACTATTTAATGGTGCATTAATTGTCGGTGTACCTGTAATATTTAGAAGGTTAATTATATTGGATGCAGTATCGAAGTATAAAACTGTAGCAAAAAATGTTGCAGTTTCGAGACTGTCACCTTGATAAACAATCTCATCAGGTACATATGCACCAAAACCTGGTGCAACAATCGTGTCTGTTGTTGTCTTATAGATTGCACCGGTCGCAGGTACATAGGTGTCATTCGTAGTCAACAAGGTCTTTGTTGATGGGTTTGCAATTAATCCAATCTGATAATAATCTATTTCAGTTGGAATTTTACCACCCTCCGAACCATTAAACTGAACTGAATACATAACATGACTACAACCTAGTTCTGAAATAGGATCATATCCATGACCACCAACTGGAGACAGTGGTGTTTCTAGAACGGCAGATTGTCCTAACGAGGAAACAATTCTGGAGTTTGCATATGTATAATTTGAACCTGTATTTGTTACAATAATATCTGTTACTACACCACTTTCAGATACTTCTGCTGTCGCTGACGCACCTGTTCCGTCACCTGTAATTGCAACAGATACTACCGCATTGGCTGGGTCATAGAACAAACCACCTTCCAATACATTAATAACTTCTACACCACCACTACCGATAGAAGTTTTCTCTGCGTTTGGTACATTTCTACCAACAGGTATGGGCATCCAAGATGCGTCCATAAACTTTAACTTCAGACCGGTATCAATCGTATACATAAATTTCCACTTGTAACCGTCAGAACCTTGGAAGATATTGTTGTTACCGTAAACACCAGGTTCAAAGTATGGTTCTTCAGTTGAAGGTGCACCATTTTTGTTCCACAAACACTTGAATACCTGGTCGTAACGATTTTTTACATAGAATTTGTAAAAAGGATTATTGTTTTCATCCTGTACATTCATGTCCAAGGTGTCTTTGTAAGAATCATACACCGTATTGGCTGTCCAATCTCTCCTTGCAATTACAGGAGAAATGTCATTTGAAGTAACATGCTTGACAACAAAGATGTTTTTGTATATATTCTTCAGTGACTTAACATCTTGTGTTGGCACCGGTGGATTATCTGGAGTTTCCCAAGGTTCGGCTCTAGATAGAAAACAATATGTCTGAGTGATTGTATTGTTGGCCGGAGGAACAATCGCAACAGGTGCATAGTAGACCTGTTCAACCTGAGTTAATTTTGCGGTGTTCGTAATAAGAAATTTATTTGCCATGATTTATTTATTACCCAATAATAGAAACGAAAGTGTTTGCATTATCACCATCAATACTAAAGAACTTCAACAACATAGAACTGCCAGCAGTAATTGTTGTCGTGGTTGATTTGTTTGTGGATCTCAACGCAGCACAACCGTGTGTGACGGTGTGGTTTGCATTGTCAACGTTGACCAACCAAACTTCAACAACTTTGCCAGCAATATAGTTTGTATGTGTGATGGTTAAATCTGTGGCCAAATTGGCTTTGATAATGGAATCTGTATCATAGTTGACAGTAATTGCAGTCTGGTTTCCACCTGGAATTCTAGGTGTGAACACAAATCCCTTAGTTGGTATGATTGTTCCAGAGAAAGCCGCCGTATCTCCATTGAATGATGCAACCTCTGTCACATTGTTTGTGCCAGATGCTGTTGTCATAAAACGAATTCTTGTTGGCTTAGATGTGTCGGTGTGGTCACCGGCAGCCACAATCTCAATTCTGCCATCCGCATACTGACTAAACTTGGTTGCACCGTATGCATTGCCACCGAATCTAGCAATTATATCATTGTTGGCCACAGCCAAAGGATTTGCAGAAGTACCACGAGCACGACGACCAATGAATGAAACATAATCTGATGCAGTGTTACTGTATGATTCACCAACGATACGGTTACCTTGTCCGTCTGGACCAACTGTCAGTATTGTATAACCTGGATTGGAAGGAATACCGTAAGAACCTGTATTAGAACCATTAACCAACAGATACACACCATTACCTGGCATATCTGGCTTAACAATCTGCATTGCATATTTGACTATAACATTACCTGTAACATTCAAGTCACCAGCAAATGTGCCTGTTGTGTTTGCCAATGCAGCATTAGCCGTTGCATATGCAGAGTTTGCCTTTGAGAACGCAGAGTTCGCATAATTGCCAGCAGTTACTGCTTTACTGTCGGCCGTTGCAGCATTAATAACAGCTGTTGCAGCTGTGTCACCTGCTGCGTTCGCAAATGCAGCTGCGGAGTTTGCTGTGACAAAGGAAGAATTTGCCTTGGTAAAGGCTGAATTTGCATAGTTGCCTGTCGTATTCTGTGCAGCAAATGCGGAGTTTGCCTGTAAGAAGGATGCATTTGTTACCGCAAACGGTGCTGCCGCTGTGTTTTGTATCGTATCATTACCAAAAATAATTGGTAAGTTTCTCAGTTTGAAACCGGTATTGTAGATGAATTCGGCAGAGATACCATTTGCATCGGCAGAACCCAATAGAATAGAAACATTCTTATTTGGAACCGTTGTACCAATCACCAGGTTTCCACCAGGTGTGTTTGCCATGTCACCTTGAACAACCAAGTATCCGTCCAAAGCTTTTGCATAGGTGTAACCTGGATAGTTGAAAGAAGAACCGTTCAATCCCAGGTCAATATAGTATGTGGTGTCCGTACCATTATTTGCGGTGATAACAAAGTCTGCCGAACCATTGCCACTATTATTCTGTAGATTTACTTGCAGGTAATTGTCTGATGAACCAGCAAATTGTGCGACAGTGTTTGGTAAGACCACTGCATTGTTACCCACATTCAGAACATTATGTGAATAAAGTCCTTGTGCAAGTGTTGTACCTGTGAATCTACCAGTTGTATCTGTTGGCACATCAACGACCAAAAACACCGTCTGTGCGGTGTTTGCATTAAGTGCTGTAATTAATGGTAGTTGCGTAATCTTTACTGTTGACATTGTTTACCCCAAAAGGATGATTTTTCCATCTTGTGTTATGATATTTCTTCCGTCCTGAGTTACTAGTTCAGGTATGTATGTTGTTCCTACTGGTCCAATTAATGTGATTTGGTCTAATACATAGTTACTTTCACTGACGAATGTTCTATTGACACTCATGTATGAGTTTGCATCACTCGTCAGATTCTCGGTCAGATAGACCACATTATCTTCATAATCTACATAATTGACCGTCTTTTGTGTATTGTTTGCAATTAGAACCTTGTCTCCTGCGAACAGAATATCTTTCAACGGATAGAATACATCGGTATATGTTCCGTTGTTGATGACATTGTAAACCGCAGTATGGACTTTCGTAATATTTATGGTGTTTGAACCTGCGTTTGCAGTTACAGATGCCACGTTTGAGAAGGTCAACCAAACATTTGCATCTATTTTAACTGTATCGTTAACAGAATCTACCGCAAGTACCAGACCTGAGACATTTGAACCTTTTGAATTTTCCAGTTTCAATATGGTTGAGTTTGCAAAGATGATGTTTGCAAGGTTTGCACCCAATATATTATTGAACTTGATTATATTGTTGCTCTTATTGGTGAAATCGGTTGCAATCGTTGCTGTTGCACCTGTACCACCAATACCACCGTTTGCAGCATACAACGGTCTTGCAGAATATGTGGCTCTCTGAGCGTGATAGTCAAAGTTTGCAAGGTTCTTATCAACCATTCTGCCAATAACTTTCATGCCGGCAGGGTGTAGTAGATTGATTAGAATGTCTCTGTACTTTGCAATCTCTTTTTCAACTGTAATCTGGTAAGTATAGTTGTTATAATCTTTACTTTGCAGTACACTGAACGAACTTGGTTGACCTTGAGAGTTGATATACTGACCTTGACTCAACGCAAGACCATTTAAGAATGTTGCATTTGCTCTTGCGGATCCATCGCCATATGTTCTGACACCATATCTGTTGTAGTTTGAATTGAACTGTGTATTTGCCATGGTCAAGTTGATATTTCTATCAATCTTTAGTGGCAGTTGTGTATTTGGTGATGCAGTATAGTTAAACACTCTGATATTATACAGTGTGTTTGCTGGATCATTAAATGGTTGCAGAATAGAAATTGAGTTTACGGTTGCACGATAAGATGCAACATTAATATCGGTACCCTGGTAAATAACATCGTCTTTTTGTGGAGTATTTCCGACAAAAACATTTGATACCACAATATCTTGTACTCTCAATGATACATTAGGAACCTCAACATAATCTTCACCAGCTGTCAACAGTTTAATTGTTGTAATTGAACCTGCACGGTCAACAATTGGCAATAAAGATTCACCATCACCCAACACACCAGGTATGTACAGTGATGCACCGTTGGCTTGATTGTTTGCGGATTGTATTGATAATCCTGGTAATCCATCTCCTGCTCTATAACCTAGACCACCCAATGGATACAACAAATTCGGATCATAAACATATTCAACACTGGTAATTGCACCAATTGCGTTTACTGTTTTGACGTTTGCAAATGCACCTGCACCTGTACCACCAGTCAATATGATTTTATCATTGGCTTGATAACCATAACCTCTGTCTTTGATTTGAATTGGTGACAATATACCCAACTTGGCTAAGTCTGCATCAGTGTCCAGATATGTTTTATAGTTTGATGTTGCAGTAACAGTTGGCACTGTAGAGAAACCGCCGCCACCATTTTCGACTAGAATGGATGATAATGGGTATGTGGTAAATGCAATAAAAGAAAACGCATTTATCAGTGGTGTGTTTGCATTTGCTTGTGTATTGGCCGCAAAGAAAGAATAGGTTGCATTACCGATTGTGACATTCTGACCAATGCTGATGACATTATTTGCAACTCTTGTTACCTGTGCAGTCTTTGATGCGGTTGGATCCAAAGAACCAACAACCAAGTTTGCACCAGAACCATCACCTTGTACATTGATTACTGTATTAGGTGATGCTCTGAAACCATAACCACCTTCAACAACCTGTACACTTTGAATAGAACCTCTTGTTGTTTCAGATACTTCAGCTGTTGCACCGATACCGGTGTTTGAACTTAGACCACCGTAAACAATTACTGGGTCACCAACTTTATAGGACAACCCTCTGAATCTAGGATTGATTCTGATTTGACTAATCTGACCTACAATCTTTGCTCTGAGTGTGGTTGCACCAGTTGGATAATCTCCGTTCTCATTCTTCTGTACGGCCACGCCGTTTAGAAAATAAACATCCTGATTGTAACTGTCCACAACACGGACAAATTCACCTGATTGAAATAGTCTTTCGATATTGGAAATAAAGACTTCAATCTTTTCACCACTGATGACCGCAGTTTCAACAGTTGCAATAGACTTGGTGGTTTCACCAAATAATCTATAACTTCCATTTATTGCATCGTTTAGACCTAGGAATGCATCGTCTGATGAATTTAATTTCAAACTCTTTGCAACATACCATATACCATCTGAAGCCTTCAACACCGCATCTTGTGTGTAGAAGTATTCAAACTGTGAATCAAAAAGTATCTTGAAAAGAAATTGATATGATGCAGGTGTACCTTTGGTTTGATACAACTGTTTGGCAATCTTTACTGCCTGTCTTTTATCAATCAATGATTCTGCTGGGAAGTTAGGCAGAAATTCATTGGTAAAATATGTCAGAAAATTATTTGATGTAGTGTCAACGTCAGCATAAGAAAGAAGGTTCTTGGAACCTTCCAACATTTGACCTGATTGTTCCATCCACTCATAGTAAGCTTGCAGGAACAAAGAAAAGTTTGCGTAATCAGGATTTTCTTTGACAAAATCTGGTAACTGTTCTGTTACCAACAACGATGTTTTTTTATTTTCTGATATCATGTTGTCTTAGGTGTAACATTAACTATAATGGCGTTTGCATCAAATGGATCAACAGTAATAATTCTATTGAATGATGATGAAATGATTGATGATGATGGGTTTGCTGTCATTACAAATTGACCCAGTGGATCATCAATTGCCAAAGGATTGAATGCGTCTAATGTGATTACACCATTCACATAATCTACAGAACCAACATTTGGATTCAAAATAGTTTTGACATTTTGGTTGTCATTATAATATGTTCTCAATGTTCCATATTGTCCTTCAAGTATTGCATATGCGGCACCAGATTGTCCTGTTGTATCACCAGACTTGGCCGTAATTACAACGAGAGCACTTGTGTATCCAGTCCCTTTGTTTGTGACTGTGATTTCTTTAATTGTACCGTTGTTATTAATTGTTGCAATCGCTGTGGCACCTGTACCGTCACCTCTGATTTCAACTGTTGGTGCGTACTGATAACTGAAACCAGGATTCAACACATTGATTTTTTCAATTCCACCACTAGAAGATGGAACTTCTTCAATGAATAGACCACTAATTGATGTTGCCAAATTCGATGGATTTCTGAGTGTAATAGCAGGTGTACTTGTGATACCACTCTGGAACATACCTTTCTTAAGACCTATACCATAGTATAGTTTGTATGTTGTTGGTGTCACCAAACTTGGAAAGAATTTCTTCTGCACTTTAATTGACATATCGTTTGCAACAATTGATGCATTAGAATTCTTTACGACTGTATTAAAGTCTGACATGGAGAATGTAGAATTAAATGTATTCAAGTTTGCTGCTGCATAGTTTGCAATACTTTGTTTAACTGCATTCTGTAATTCTGCGGCCGAAAGAGTTGTTTTCTTTGGGTCATACAGAACTTCTGCCGTAATTTGCAGGTAAGTATAGTCTGGGTCAACAATTTTTGGTTTGACCGTCATCACAGAGATTGGATTGATAACATCCAATATAATTTTGTTCTTCTGTGCCTCTGTTAGTGTGTATGCACCCTTTGGTTTCATTGCAATCAGTACAGAACCATAAACTGGTGGATCATTTTCTTCTCCGCCCCATACATTCACTGCATCAAACGAATAACCCATCTTGTTGTTTTGAATTGCAGCAATGTAATCATCCTTAGAAACGGCTCTGCTCTGTGAACCATATACCTTAGGTGCGTGGAAACGAATAGATGCCATCGTTTCTCTCTCACTGCCTGATGCGGAAGATGTTACACTCTGCACGGTTGCATTCGAATAACCACCAACTGTGTCCAACATAACAAATGAATTAGCGCCATGTGATGCGGTGCCATTGGAAGAGATGTAATTGATTCTTACCACATTTCCATCTGTTAATTTCTTACCTAAGATGCCATCACCAAAATAAATTTGATAATAACCATCAGTACTTTCTTCTAAGAAATATACAGCTGATGTTCCGTCCAGGTCTAGATAGTTCTCTGCCAGTGTAAATGTTTCAAAGTTTGTACTTGTTATTGATTGATAAACTGTCACCTGTATGGACGATGTATCAATGTTTGCGTCTTTGATGAGTAGTTTTGATGTTGGGTTCGTAGTATTATTTACAATGAAGTTTTGTGCAGAAGGGATGCCTTGCTTGATGTTGACATTGTAAAATTCAGCAGTATTTGTTGCAAGATTTACCACGGTTGACATAACATCTGTCGTTGTAAAGGTATAGTTTGTGCCGTCCACGGCTTCAGACAACAATCTTGTATATTTTGGTAGTGTTAATTCTGGATCAGTAACATCACTCACTATTATGTGTACAGTTGCCGCTGGTGCCTTGACTGATTTCGGTGTATAGTTCAACATTTTTGCCAACGATACAACGGAACTTCTTCTTGCGGCAGTGTCTAAGAACAGTTCATTTGCAACCATATTCAGATAATATGCGTTGTAATGTGTATTGTACGCCAAAATATCCAATAATGTTGAAAGTGCAGAACCTTCGTAGTTGTAATCTTTCAGTACATCCTGTGACTGCAAGTATGTTTTCAGATTGTTTTTGATTGCATCAAAATCCAATTCTGTTAGTTGAATATTGCTATTTGCACCGGCCATGTTATCTAGTTCTCTCTAAAAGAAGTGTTGTTGTTAATGCAGATGTTGAGTTTTGCAAATAAAAAGTGAGTCTAACTTCATAACTATTCTTATCTTGTACCATCGAAACAACCACACTTTGAAGTATAACTCTCGGTTCATATCGTTCAATGACGGTAGTTATCTCTTTTTCCAGGCGAGATGCAGTAAAGTTACTGAAGTTTTCAAACAACATATCACCAACATTAGAACCCAGGTCAGGATTGAATGGTCTGGCGTAGTGTTTTGTCAATAACAAATTGCGTACCGAACGAATCACCGCTTGGCTATCATAACTTAAAGCAACATCAGCCGACACCGGTTTTTTGGTGAAGGTAAAATCTATGTCTGAGTAAATCTTTTGTAAGGTTGCCATCTTTTATTTATGTGCTAGGAGTAAAATCGCTTTTTGGAATCCTGAGCTCGTCGGAGAAATTTCAGGGGCCGGAACGCAGGATTTCGAATTTTCGGATTTATGTATTTGCGTTAAGTCTTTCTTGTAATTTACTGGTGCCAATCATACTCAACAAATCTTCCTCGGATGCACCAAGATTTGAGAATGTATCTACACTAGCATAATCATTCATAACTCTTTGTGAATTCGTGTAAAATGTATTATCACTGATTCTTCTAGTACTCATCAAAGTAACCACGGTATTCACGGTATTAGCCATGGTGGCAACTTGTGCAGGAGTCAAACTTGTCGTATAAATTACAGTTGAACCACCAGTTTCAGGATCAACTATCGTAGTACTGGACATATTCGAACTGATAATAGAAGGATAAGAGTTTATTGTGTTGGAATAACTTTGCAGTGTGTTTGCAATAAACAAACTGGTGAAATTACCCATAATTGGTGAATTATTCTGTATTCCGTCAGATTGTGCAACCAGATAAATCAATATTTTACCTATGGACATTGCCGATGAGTAATGTGGCATATTAATGGTATTTGCATTTGGTTGCACAACACCAGAAATTCTGTCCGTATGGTCTCTAAATTGTGGACCCTCACCAGTAACTGCGGGAGAAACCAGTACATTTCCTTGAATTTCATCAAATGCATATACAGCTGGATAACCAGACAACAGTTTGGATGCAGTTACCAAGGATGACAGGTTACTGACACTATTACATGCCACAATAATAGAATTTGCAGCCGTCATCAAATTATTTGCAATCGGTGCACAAGGATTCTGAAAATATCCTGTGGTGGTGTTGGCTGCCAAGTCATTCATCTGCCATTCCGACAAGAGCGGAGGCATACTGTCTATCTTTTTCTGTACTTCAGGTGTAAAGTCTGAAACTCCACTATTTCCATATTCTGGATTATAACCTAATCTTCCGTATATACTACTCATAAATTAATCCTCAACTCATAGAAGGTGTTGGTGGTCCACTTGGACCTTTTGGTGTATCATGTATATGTGAATTAAATGTACCCACGTTCTTTGCATCGGTCATCCAGGTTGCAGTCATTTTACCGAAATTGCCCATGGAACCATTTACCGAAGCGGCTGCAAGTACAGATGCAGCGGTAGTAATATTTCCTAAAGAATATATCTGACCTGGTTGTGCAAGTGGTACTCCCACAGAAAGACCACCTAAAACGGTAACGAAACCTTGGTCTCCAGCACTCATACCACCCAAAGCGTCAACTCTTGTCTCGGATGTAATTTTCTTTGCACTCATTTCACCATCAACTGACAAGTTTGTGCCAACATACACATAGTCTCCAGCTGAAAGTGACAGTGCACCTGTTGCTCCTGCGCCAGCATTAACATCCATATCACCAACAACACTTACACTGGCTGATTTCTCAACAACCTGAGTGTAATGTCCTTTGATATGTTGTTCAAAGTTTCCTTCGATTGTTTCAGTCTTGTCTCCTTTGACAAGTACGCTGCAATCACCATGTATTTCTACCTTACAATCACCCTGAATAATTACTTGTTTATTTTTTACAGTGATTTCATATCCATCACCATAAACTTTATGAACCTCATCTCCACCAGGGTGCATTTCAATAAATGTACCTGAACGGTGAGAAAGTCTAATTCTTTCTCTGTCCGGTGTATCATCCATTTCAAAGAAATGACCTCTAGGTGTAGAAGTCACATAGTTGTGTCTGGACTCCGGTTGGGTGTCCTCGTTATTTGGTGATTCTGGTTCTAGTGTTGGTATAAAGTCTATTGTCATGGTGATTTCATTTTAGAAGGATCATACGTTGTCGTATTTGCAATTGTCGAGTTTGCATTTGCAGACATTTCCAGTATAATTGTGTTTGCCACATTGGCCGCATCTGTTGAATTTTCAATCAGAGTTATGGAATTGGCCATTGGATTTCCACTTGCTGCAATATTTGCAGATTCTCTTGCATCAGCAAGTTGTTTTTCTGAAGTAAGTTTTAATGTTTGCAGAACACTCTCGATTGGTCCATTAACTGCACCTGGAATAGATTTAACTTGATTCACCAGATTATTTACTGAACCCAAGAATTGACTTACACATTCTTGCAATAAGGCCTGGAATCTTTTAGGTAAACTCTTAACATAATTAACTATGTTGTTTATTTGTTCAACCAAACCCACATAATAAGATGCATATTCTACTGCCTGGACTATCTTTTTTGTGATTTGATTGACTTTTCTAACTGCTTGTTTCAACAAAGAAAAACTAAGTGATAATTGTCCTGTTTTATCTTGTCCAATGGCAGTAAGTATTGCATCCATAACTTTTCTGAAATTTTCATTAATTATGGATAATTTCATTCTGATTGTTTGTGCTGCTTTATTCTTACCACTTTTAATTGCTTGTTGTATTGCAGCAGTAGGATTAAATAATGCAAAATCCGTGTCCGTTAAACTAATTGATAGTCCTACTCCACAACCTGGTGTCAAATTTTTATTTGTGACCCAAGAGATTGTTCCTTCATACTGACCTCTTGATGCAGCAGGAACTGATGGAAGACCAGGTTGAACACCTGTATTGACACCGGCAGGCGCATCTTTCTTAATTGGGTCTGGACTATTTTCTCTAAATGCTTTGGATGTTATTGTGCTCGTGCTTGTTGCAATCGGTGATGTTTTGCTTCCTGTTGGAATAACACCAGGTACAACACCCACAATAATTGGTACTTGTGATGCGTTACCATCTTGGAAATATCCGACAACATATTCACCTTCTAACAAAGAATTGTAACTTCTTACGCCAGGAGGATACAAAGGAGTTGCCCATGGTAGTTTTTCTGTCGGCACATTTTCACCATGCACACCAAAGATACGCACTTTGCATCTTTTCATGCTCATTGGATCCAAGGTATCTTCAACAACACCTGTCCAAAAATACTGTGAGTTTACGACATAATTACTCATACCAAGTCATGTCCTTTGAAGAACTATAAGGTTGAACTGAACTATCTTTACTTATTTCAAGAATTGTTTGGTACACACCTTGAGATTGTATTACATGGCGTACCGCAGTTATTAGATATTTTCCAGAATAATATTTATCAAGTTGTCTGTTCGTTTCGTTTATCAATGAATAGACATTGAAATCTACTACCTTGCCCACAGACAAAGTTGGATCACCAGGAACTTTCAACTTTAACACTGTTTGATATGCAAGAGATAATTGTGCGGTTCTGTATCGTACATATTCTTCCGCAAAAACATCGTGTGCAACTGCACCATCATAATCTGAAATGAAATCTTTTTCTGCTTGACCAGAGTTGCCCCAAATGACTTTAATTTTGCCTTCATAGTTTTGGTTTGTTTTTAAACCAAGCCTATTGGTATATTCTGGCATAACACCTGCACCATTCACTGGTGTAACTTTCTTTATGTATTCATTGTAATCAAAATCTTTAACAATATAACTTCTGGTAAATGGATCCACCACAATGACACGGTTTGCATATGTACCATTTGAAATATCATTCAGTGCATTAAATGATTTGACAACCTCAAAGTCCAATACAGAACTATATTTCGATGCAAGGTCTTGTCCAGGTAAATTGTTCTGTTGATAATTCAGAGTCTTTATCGGTGCATCTGTTCGCATTGAAGAAATAGACCTGAAATTGTATCCATCACGGTTCTGGAAGAATACCATGTCTGCACCAACCAAATCGGAGAATGTTGGTCTTGCATATAGAGACAACCAGTTGATTGCTTTAAATGGATTTAGTGTTGGAATAGTAAAATCATAAACACCGATAGTAGATTCGATATGCTTTATCTTTTCCTCAGATACTTTCATATCCTCTGTTAGTATCTGGTAAACCATATCACTTATATGACTACTGAAATCTCTTTTGATTTTCATCTGTTCAGCCAATACCAATTCTTCCGAACAGAAATACAACTTCAGCATTTGGCTGTTCATGTTTCCAACTGGTTTTATTTCACCGTGATATATTCTGACTCTTTGTTTGAGATTTGTTGTAGAGTTTTTGGCTTTACCAAAACTTATATCTAAGAATTCCACACCATTTAGACCACAGGTGCCAATGATGTTAAATCCGTCACGCAGAGTTATGTAACCAGAAATAGAAGATGCGAACAAGTCCTCAAAGTATGAAAACTCCACCAATAGGAGTTTTACTGAAAGTTCCTTGCCCTCTTTAGTGATGATATTTAAATCATCAATTGCTGCGTCTTGTGACTGAGCGGTTTGACCGTCTTTTAGTTCCATCTTATCTTATCATCAATGTGGTAAGTTCTTTTTCAATTTGTGAAACATAATCTTTTTTCAACAACTTAATTTTTCTACGTTCTTCGTTCTTTCGTCTTTCATATTCAGCAAAAGAAACGGCACCTTTTGTTATTGTAACGGTAGATGTTGTTGTTCCTATCGTATACGTAGTGGAAGTTTCACTTAACGAATTGTATTTTTCTTCACCAATATAATTTCTGGTTACTGTTGTGTAACCGGTGAATCCATCATATGTAGTTGTCACCATTTCATATGAATATAGTGCCGAAGGGTCATCGTATTTGTCTGTTATATAATCTTCCAAAACTCTACCAGACAATGGCCATTCCCACAATGGATCAATTATGTTGTTTGTGTGAAGTACAATCCAGTGTCTGTATGGGTCACCGTAATACTTGGTGGCAATAATTTCTGGTGTGTCGCCTTCTTGTACATCATATTCATAGAAAACCAGTGAATTATCCAACAAATTTGGTATAATTTGAGACCTTGTTAAAAGGTCCTTTAATATGACATACGAACCGTCATTGGTGTTTATTAATGCGGCATTAGGTAAAGTCTGAAAATACTTCATTTTACAGTTCTTTTTCTATTGAAGTTCTATCAACAAGGTCGATTTCTCTGAATGATAGAGTTAGAATCGTTTGCGCTGGCATACCATCAACCATGGCAGACCAACCGTTTGGTGCATAATCCACATTGATATTGGTAATAACACTTGTTCTAATAGGAGAAATCTTTTCATTTGGTATACCATTTCTGTAGAATGATATATCAAAAACTGATGGTGGTGTGAAGAAGAAACCTGCCAAACCATTTACAATTGTTGGCGCAGCATGTTTTCTGAATGTCTTTATGATTTTTGTGATATCATAGGCTTCTTCAACAGAAGTCGGTGTAAAAACAAAAGTCATGTCGTATTCTCTGAAATCAATACCTTCAAACAAAACTTGTTGTTGAGGATTGAATGCATAACCCATCTTGTTCTGTAATAGTCTTGCTGCAGGATTCTGGATTGTAGATGTAATTGCACGAGCAATACCACCAACCAATGGTAAAGAACTACCTGCTTCAGCCAAACTCAATTTATCGTATTGTACCTGATAACCAAAACTCAATGTATCAGGCATATAGAGGCGAATCGTATCTTTTATTGCTGTTTTTCCTGGTGCCAATGCATTTCCAGTGCTTCCTGTGAAATTGGTGTTTATTGAATTGAAAGCACCAGTTACAGTTGGCAAAACTGTGTTGTAAAATGTAGAACCAACATCACCAGGTAATTTCTTCAACCACTCTAATGCGTTTGTTGCTGTTGTTTCTAATCCTTGGTTTTTTACATTCTGCCATACGGCATCTATTTGTTCTCCACTAGTTGATGCAAAGTTTGAAGCACCTTCTAGAGCTTTATCAGAAATTGTGCTCATTAATTTTTGCAAATCTTCAGCGGAGACAGATGAAATGTCACGAATATCAAATTGAACCTCGTGGTGTTTGTCTGGCGCACCAGAATCTCTCGGGTAACTTAAAACAGAACTTTGATATTGTGATTTAAATAAATCGGCCAAAGGACCTTGTGCTTGACCTTCAGTGGGAACAACATTCACGACTGTATCACGCACAAGTTCCATTCTTCTTATGGGACTTATGTTACCTTGAGGTATTCTTGGATCATCACTACTAAAGGTACCATTATTTTCGTAGAATCCTGCCATTTATTTTCCTGAAAAAAACATATATAGTATTTATGGCATATTCCGGAATCTTTAGACCAAAGAACCCTGCGAAATACGTGGGTGACCATAGAAATATAATCTACCGTTCCTCATGGGAATGTAGGGTTATGACATGGTTAGATACCAATCCTGATGTTTTACATTGGGGTTCAGAAGAACTTGCCATTCCTTACCTGTCACCGGTAGACGGTAAGTGGCACAGATATTTTCCAGACATGATTGTTAAGGTTCGAACCCGTGACAATAAAGTGAAAACCATGATGTTGGAGATTAAACCGGACCGCCAAACAAGACCTCCAACAAAGGGCAGGAGAGTCACAAAACAATACATTCAAGAAGTGGCAACATGGGGTATCAATAGTTCCAAGTGGAAAGCTGCCACTGAATATTGCCTGGACAGAGGTTGGGAATTCAAAATACTAACGGAATATGATTTAGGACTATCAAAACGCTGACCTAAATATTTGAATGAATAATCCATCTATACTTACTACATTAACTGAAGAAAAGATTGCGGCTCAACACCAAACGATGAGTCGAGAATCTTTGAATTGGTTGTTGAAAAAAATCCAGTCCTTGCGTGACCCTAGAGCTCTTGCAAGACCAATCACCAGAGAGAAGAACAGATACACAAAACCAGCCGATAGACAGAAATTTCTAATGGGTGGTATGTATTTCTTCATGTATGACCCAAAATTAAAGGGTGATTTGCCATATTATGACAAGTTTCCTTTGGTTTTACCACTCAAACGAGAATCTGGTGGTTTTCTAGGACTGAACCTTCATTATCTGCCACTCAAACACCGTGTTGTGTTTATGAGAAAGTTAATGAAATTTGCAATTTATAACGATGAAGATGAGATTAAAAGAATCCGCATAACATACCCTATTCTAAATTCACTCACTAGACTGAAAGAATTTAAGCCTTGTTTGAAGTTATATTTGTATGGCCATATAAGGTCTAAGATACTTGCTGTTGAACCAGAAGAATGGGATGTTGCGCTGCATCTACCAATACAACAATTTGCAAAAGAAAACCAAAAGACGGTTTGGCAAGAATCGTTAGACCAAATAAGGTAAACAAATGCCTAGATCCTTAGAAGAATTTAAGTCCAGTTTTACAACAGACCTTGCACGAGCAAATAGGTTTGAAGCAAACATTTATGTGCCTCTGACACTATTTTCACAGCTGGATGTTACATCCAGAAACCTATCCTTGCGTTGTGAGACTGCACAACTTCCAGGTAGAACTATTGCAACGATGGACAGAAAAACATATGGTCCTATCGAAAAACTACCATATATTTCCACCTATAATGACATTGATTTGACATTCATTTTAGATGGAGACATGAAGCAAAAGTATTTCTTTGATGCGTGGTTGGATAAAGTTAATCCTAAAACCACAAACAACATGAATTACAGAGACCAATATTCAACATCAATCATCATCAATCAATATGATGTTGCAAACAAACTAAGATACTCTGTGGAATTGGTTCAGGCATATCCTATTTCCATTAATCAATTGGATTTGGACTGGGGTTCAGACTCACCACACAAATTAACCGTTACTTTTGTCTATACTTACTGGCAGAACAATTCATTCTTTAATTATATAATTTAAAAACTGAGGAGTTATTATGGCTTTACCAAAACTTGAGGTGCCAACATATGAACTTGAATTACCACTTTCAAAGAAAAAGGTAAAATTCAGACCGTTTCTTGTAAAAGAACAAAAAACACTTTTGATGGCTGTGGAATCTAATGACTCTGCAACCATTCAGAATTCAATCAATGACATTATTAATGTCTGTACAATGTCTGAAAAGTTTGATATCAATGAGATACCAATTATTGATATTGAATATTACTTTTTGAATCTGAGAGCCAAATCTGTTAGTGAGGTTGTAGAATCAAAGTATCGTTGTACAAATGAAATTGAAGAAGGTAAACAATGTGGTAACACAATTGAAACCAAAATCAATTTGACTGAAATCAAACCTGAAGCTGACGAGATAGTTGATCCTGAAATCAAGATAACGGATAGTATCATTGTAAAGATGAGATATCCTGTTTATGGCATAATGAAAGATTCATTGGAAGCAAAGAATGTCACAGAAATGACGTTCAAATTGATTGCAAGTTGTATCGAATACATTTATGACGGTGAACAGTTCTACTATGCAAATGAGACACCAGAGGAAGAATTACTTGAGTTTGTTGAATCTTTGAATCAACAACAGTTCGAAAGAATGGAACATTTCTTCAATAACATGCCAAAGATGAAGAAACGCATTGAGGCCAAATGTTCTAAGTGTGGTTATGAACACTCATTTGATGTGGAGGGCCTCGAAAGTTTTTTCGGTTAATACTTCGTTATGATGATTTAGGTAATTATTACAAGACTAACTTCGCATTGATGCAGCACCATAAGTATAGTCTTACTGAGTTGGAAGGAATGATTCCTTGGGAGAGGGACATTTATATCGCCATGTTGTTACAATTTATTGAAGAAGAAAATAGAAAAATAAAAGAACTGCAACAACAAAGAAAAAAGTAAATGGAAGATTCTAGAAAAGTTGAGAAATATGTTGAGAACTTGCGTGAACAAAAGTTACGCATGATGGATGATGTTACTTTCAGAGAACTACTAGACGCAGGTGAAATTGGCCTGATTATGATGGATGGTGGTCAGAATCTAACCAAGAAACAACTAGAACAAGTAAAAGAAAAAGCCAAAGAACAAGCGGAAGACAATCTTCTAAAGAAAAAGATGGCACAGGCACAAAAGCCTGCTTATACAGAATCTCAACTTACACCAGTTATAAGAAAGTTGATTGAAAATTCTTCTGGTATGACACCAGAACAAAAGAAAGATCCTGTAGAGAAGATTGCACAAGAAGAAACAAAACCTGAAACTGCAAGAGCAGAAACAAAGGTAAAAGCAAGTGTTTCAGATAAATCAAAGAAAACTGCCGAATCTTCTGTTGCATCATTCACCGGCAAACTAAAGGGTTTGTTCAAAAAAGGTGAAGAAAAGAATCTCACACCAGAAAAATACACCAGTGAAGGACTTCTTGGTTCTATTTTTGAACTGATGGTAGATAACCATGAGATAAGAAAACTGGAAACAGAAAAGAACATGGTCGAATTAAAGTTGGAAGATTTGGAAGAACAAAGACGACATAAAGAGATTCTTGGTGCATTAAAAGGTGAAGAAGAAAAACTGGAAGATACCAAAGAATACAAGAATCTAAAAGACTTGAAGAAAGATTTATCGAAACAAATCAAAGATAAATTGAAGAAAACTAAAATGGAAAGGCAACTAAAAGGTGTCGAAAAGAAATTCGACAAAAAACCTGGCTTATTTTCCATGAGAAATCTTTTAGTCCTAGGTGGTCTTGGTGCAGGACTTTTCATGTCTAAAGGTGCATCTGCTGCTGCAATACCCAGTGTTGGTGGAACAAGAACCGGTGAACCCAGTGAACCTGGAACTATGGGTACAGCAAAAAGAATCTTTGAGGGACCGGTAACCGCAGCCAAGATTTCGGTAATCGGAGAAACCGGTGCAAGAACCGAGTCTGAAGCCATGTCCAGAAGTGCTCAGATTGTTAAAGATACCAAAGGTACAAAATCTTATGGTATTTTTGGCATGAATACTGGTTCAAAAACAATTCACCAATTCGCAAGAGATAATCCACAATTTGGATTGACTGCTGAACCTGGAACACCAGAGTTCGATAAACAATGGAGACAAGCTGCAGCAGAGAAAACAAGTGAATTGTATGATGCACAATTAAAGTGGTATGACAAATACGTGTTGAATAAAGTGAAAAGTGATTTACGATTCACCTTTCCACAATTTGCAAATGATGATAGAGTTGTTGCGTATTTGGCTGACAGAAGATTACAGTATGGTACTGTGCAAGAAAAAGAGGCACTGCAATATGCATCACAGGCTAAAAATGCGAGTGATTTCATTTTTAAATTGACCGAATATGACTATCAAAATGTTGACACAGCATTTAAATCATATTTGAGAGAGAATCCAAGAAATAGACCTGGTCTTTTAAATAGAATCACCAAGAGGGAATCGTTATCACTTCAAGTCGGTGCTGATTTAGGCAATAAACTGGCACAAGTATCAAAAGACAACACTGAATTGAAGAATGAAATAGACCAATCGAAAACAATACAGAAGAATATCAATACCACCGTTGTTCAATCTACACCACCTGCACAAAATAGAAAAGAAGATGGTGAAATTGATGACACTTCACCTTTTCATAGAAAACTGGTTCAACAAAGATGAGTATTACCTATCAACAAGCCAAACGAATTAGAAAAACTGGTTTAACCCAGTTAATCGCTGACCAATTAATCTTTGAAAAGAGTATTGGTACTGCCATTACAAAAGCCATTTCTCTTAAAACAAGAGGCACAATCAAAGGATTCACACAGAAGATAGACCCATTGAATATCGTAAAGATATTGACATTTGGTTCTGTTTTGGGTCCTGCCATCTATGGTAGATTGGCTGGTCGTGATGTTCAAGATATTGAATACTTTACTGGTCGTTTAAAACCAATCCGTGAACGCAAAAAGACTGGTGATAAAATCAAAAAGATTTCTGATGTTGGTGGTGAAGGCCTTGCAACACCGGTATTGGAGAAGATTTATAAACATCTTGTCAAGTCACAAGATGAAATGAAGGCTAGATTTGATAAAGAAGAAAACTTCAAAGAAGAAAAAGAATTAGAAAAAGAAAGACGACACAAAGAACTATTACAGGCTTTGGGTGGTACTGGTCAAACAAGAGCCTTCATTGTTAAAAAAGATATTGATGAAGAAACTTTGGCTAAAGCTGCAAAAGGTATAATAGGAACAATTACAGATATTATCAAAGGCGTAATGAATTCTGTTTTAGCCGCAATTGAAAAATCAATTAGTGGTGTATTGTCTGTTATAAAAGGCGCATTTGACGTAGTTAAATCTTTTCTGTCAAATAACATAATGAAGATGATTATGAAATTGTCTAGTATTGTTGGACCAATGTTGAGATTTTTGGTTAATCCATGGGTGATTGGTGGATTAATGGCAGGTTATGCTGCATACAAATTAGGTCAATTCTTGTTACAACAATCTGACACCAAAGAAAATGCCGAAGCCGCAATGAAAAATGCGGAAAGAATGATAGACAAAACAGGAAAAGAATATTATAATTTGTTAGGTCCAAACGGTGAAGAAACCACTTTCTCCAAAGCAAAAATGGAAGAATTAAAGGGTTGGGTGAAAGTGAGGGACGATAACAAATACAAACTAGACAACTGGGAAGATTATTCTAAGATAGACACAGGCAATGGTCCAGAGTTAATTCAAGGATTGAAGAATCTTTTAGGTGATTTGATTCCAGGTGATGTTAAAATGCCAGAACTGGACATTAAAATACCTGAAAGTATAAATCTCAATCGTTTAAAGAAAACTGATAACAAGCTTGAATATACCCCACCAGAACCCGTTGGTGCACCGGCAGAAACACCACCACCATTATCTTCTGCACCGGCGAACATGGTGTCACCACAAGGTGCAGCTCTTGTTGCAGCAACAAATGACAATATTAATAATAAATTAACTGCAACAGACCCTGTGGTGCCTGAAATACAAAATCAAAATATAATTGGTAGTGTTGCATCAAAGTCAACACCAGTTAAGACTGATATACCAAGTGTGAGAAACCACGAAACAACATACGCAACAATAACTTATAACAATATCGTGGTCATATAAAAAACCCCGCCGAAGCGGGGTTTCTTTTTAGTCATCTGCCAACTTTGAGAAGTAGGCCATGTCATCATCATCTTCATGCACATCAAAAGGAGCATCATCAGCTACTTTCTTTACGGGAGCTGAAGCTCGTGCTTGCTCAACAGTTGTCTTAGGTACATCAGCTGCACCCAAAACTTTGTCGAGTCGTTTCTTCAAATCATCATAAGACTTGAATTCTTTATCAGCAACCAATTCCTGTAGGGAATATTCTTGCTTCCAAACCTTTTCAAGTTCGTCATCATCATCAAATAGAGAAGATGGTGATTCGAATTCGCTCTTGTCGTAGTTCTGATAACCATCAACTTTGCGAATCTTCAATTTAAAGTTTGCACCCTTCCACAAATCAAATGGATTGATTGGTGTTTCATCTTCAAAAGCAGGGTTCATTGCTTCATTAATCTTATCAAAGATTTTCTTACCAAATTTGAACAGTTTTACCTGTCCTTCATTCTCAGGATGCTTTGGATCACTGACAATATACACGTTTGCAATGTAGTTAAGTTTACGCTTCTGCTTACGGACGATTTCTTTATTGGCTTCAACACCAGAATTCCACAAACGGTTGTTGTGTTCACAAACTGGACATTGTTGGTTCTTAGTTGTCAAACAATTATCAATCAACCATCCACCAGGACCTTGGAATCCATGAGAAAATACTTTCACCCAAGGCAGACCGTCCTCACCATCAGCTGGCGGTGCAGGTAGAAAACGGATAGTGGCCATGCCATTACCTGCTTTATCGACCTCTGGTCTCCAATATTTGTCGTCTGATTTACCACCTTCTGATGAGCTGTTGAGTTGCTCGATGGCTTTAGTGAGTTTCTCCAGATTGCCTGAAGATTTTTTGAGTTTTGAAAAGTCAGTCATATTATTTCCTTATTACGGTATATTACGGAGTATTAAACGGATTATCCACATAATTCATTATATGGATTTATTTAGGCGAAATGAGCAAGGATTCCAATTCTGAAATGGTATTTCTTGCATCTTTATGCCATATGGCGATACCGTTATGATTTCGCCAATCTTCAATGACACTATATGTATCATCAATGATTACTGTGTCTGGTTGAGCAAACTTGTATTTGTGTCTCTTACCAGGAACAAAAATTGGATCAGGCCAATAAACATTGTGATTATGTAACCATTCTCTTTTTTGTTTACTAATAGTTTCAAACGTTTCTTCATATGCAGTTGAAGAAAGAATTTGTTTTGGAATATTCAACAGATTCAGATATTGATGTAGAATCCAAAAATCTGGCATTGGTTCTAGTGTTGCAAACTGATTCGTTGCAATAAAATCGGAAAAGTTTGGACGAAAAACCGCTCTGCGGTCTTTCTCTGAAACATCACCATAAAGTTCCTTGTATCTCTTTTCAAAGTTACATAGAACTCCATCCATATCTACCATTATTTTCATTATCTTCATCACAAATCTTTCATAAATAGTTGTAGGTCGCCAGATTGCCGTCTGCACCTACTCTAACACTTTCTGAGAGTATCAGCATGATTATATATTCAATCTACAAATGTGTCAATAGATTAAACGGTAAAGTTTACATAGGTTTTGATTCTAGGTGGCCATCAAGAAAACAACAACACTACTATATACATCGTTCAAAAATTTGTCCTGATTATCCATTTTATAATGCGTTACATAAGTATGGATGGGAAAATTTTGAATGGTCTGTTTTGTATCAATCAAAGGATGAATTACACTGTTTGAATGAAATGGAAAATTATTTTATACTTGAATATAATTCCTTTATTCATTTTGAGAATAGTAACGGTTATAATTCAACCTTGGGAGGAGAAGGCACTTTTGGTAAAAAACAAACAGAAAAAAGTAAAAAAGAACAATCCAAAAGAAGAAGTGAATATAACAAATCTAGTAGGTGGTATAATAATGGCAAACAGAATTCTTTATCAACAAAACATCCTGGTGTTGGTTGGATTTTAGGACGATTGAATCAAAGACCAACAACAAAAGGAAATAAATGGTACAATAATGGTGTTGAACAATTATTAACCAAAAATCCACCTGACGGTTGGAAATTGGGTATGTTGCCTAGAAAATCTTACTGATTTTCATATTGTTCTTTCACAATAGCCTTGAATTTGGCTTTATCATAATGTATAAACGGTGTGTATTTTTCAATCTTTAATTTCCAATTTGGCCACACAATGTCATCAGTTATTTTCTTTTGCCACATAGGAAAGAATCCCATAATGTCATTCAATATAGCCACAGTTTCAATCATCACCTCACCTTGCATCATCATTGTCAACAAGTATGGATGACTACCATTATCAACATGAAGGAAACTACCAGATGATTCGAATAAGAATATTATATCTTGTTCGAACTGATATGTCAAGCGTTGGTTTCTTCCTTGCCATTTCTTGTAGGTTTCTTCACCATCAGGACCAGATATTGCACCAACCCAACGAACATCACCTTCTAGGAAATTTGCCACATAATAATTCTTCAATTCTTCCAGATTGTACTTGCGTGACAATTTATAGAAAGAATATTTGTCCCTTCTATTCATAAATGTTGATTCACTTACATTTGTTGTACCATGATATTTGAAATAATCATACGATGGTGAACTGAAATGTAATTTCAGCGCATTATATAAAGCAAAAGCGGAGTAACCGTTATGCTCTTTGAACTGAAAACTCATAGTGGTAATTTGGCAGTTTTCTTCAATAAGTTAAGTTCTTGGGCTTCTTCTCTGATTTTAGATTTAAGTGCGGAGGAGACCAATGTGGATGCCACATCAATCTCCAGTCCTGTTTGTTGACAATGATGCACGATTGCATCCATTCTGGACATTTTCTCTTTTTCAGCCAGAACATTTATCAAATCACTGAATTCTTGAATTTCGTTTTTTGTCGGCATTTATTACCTTGTATAAAATAAATGATTTCCAATCCTTGCAACATACTTTAATTTCCACACCGGATTAACCGTGTTGTTGTGGAAGTACATTGCTCTTGTCTTATAGATTGTATCATGTATCTTTGTTTCTGTCAATGCTCTCTTGGCAATTGCAACACATTCTTCCCATGCCGTTTTGTTCCGAATGCCACCTACTCTTTCACCAACCCAACTGAATTGGTATGTTCCATTTACTCTCTGGTAAACCACCTCACAGACTTTCTTGGGGAAACTTGGGTGGTTTGCACGGTTCATTGTCACTTGTGCAACGGCTAATTTACCCTCATACGGTTCACTGCCTGCTTCATAATATATGTTTCTTGCCATACAATGCATCTGCTCTTGTAGTTCCATTGCCACCGTTTGTGCTTCGGCAATTTCTTGTTGGTGTGATAATGTAGGCATGAGTGTGAATAATGTAATTAGAAATAAATTCTTCATTACTTCTCCTATGTGTGTGAAGGGGCAAAGCCCCTAAACCCTCAGGTTTTCTTTGATACTTTAACGGAAGGTTCCGTTACGGTATTAGATACAAAGCCGTTCAAAGTATGGGCTTTAGTGATAATATCTGTCTCTGAGGGAATTGTTGGCAAAGCCGGATGTTCAGGTGGTGTTTCACCTTTGGCTTTTGCCGTATCGCACTTGATATGCCAATCTTGGGTGATTCGGTCTCTTTGTGCGTTATACTCATCATATAACATATCTCTCGCCATTTTTAATAGTTCAAGACGAATTTCAAAAGGTGTCATGTTTGACATAGTTTTCTCCTGTGTGTTAATGTGTGTAAATGGTTGGTTATTCTGTTACGAGGAAACCAACCGAAACCCTAGGCTAGCGTTTAGGCTGCCAATGCGAACTTTTCATCGTTTGCGTTTACTTTATTTAGTTTTTACACCTACTCTGGTGAGTTGTCCACTTCTGTACTACTTACCCTGTCGAAACCAGGTCATCCCCATCAAAAAGAATCTACAGAACCACTTTACCTTGTTCTTTGTTATGTTTCAGGTATTTCATATTGTAATTCTTATGATACTCATATAACCAAAAAGCAAAAGCAACAATTACAATGCCTACGATAATTAATGCCATTTAAATTCCTTTTGGTGGAGATGGGCGGAATCGAACCGCCGTCCAGAATATGGTTCAAGTCGCTTCATACAACCATATCTTATTATATATCAAACCGATATATTTGGCAATAGAGTTATCAATAACCCCACCAAATTAAGACAAATCCACTACCGCCAGCATCACCATCTAGATAAGCTGCACCTGTTGTTCCATAATATTCATTGTCTCGACCACCACCGGCACCACCATAACCATAACCACTATAAGAAGCTGTTGTAGCCCCTACAGCTTGAGAACCTATACTAACTCCTGCCTCAGCGTCAGAACTGACATAATTGAAAGCATTTCCAAATTTATATGCAGAAGGTCCGAAATCAGGATGTGAGTAATTAATAGAAGAACCAACACTGTTGTTGACGGTTACTCCACCAGCACCATAACCTCCACCCACATAGTAGAATGGAGCATAAACAGTACCAGGATAGGCGCCACCAGATAAGTATGACCAAGTAGAATTATTGATGATGCCATAACAATCTTGTCCATTTTTGTAACTCGTCTGTGTAGAAAATGCACCAGACCCGAATGATCCTCCTGAAGTTGCTCCACCACCCGATGCGAATTGTGTACCTGGTGGTTGTGCTGCGGTTGTTACGGAAACAGAAACTGATCCAGGCATACCACCAGCAGATATAACAAGAGAAGTACCGCCCCTACTAACTGAAGAAGTTCCTCCTTGAGTACCATTCGACCCAGTGCTAAAACCACCATCTCTAGCTGTGCCTCCAGCTCCGCCACTTCCAACAGTGTAACTTAATGTAGAATTTAAAGGAACATCAAATAGTGCAACACGTAATTGTCCGCTTGCACCGCCACCGCCACCTGACCATCTTCCTGTGTGTGTATTTCGGCCTGATCCACCACCACCGCCTCCGCCGCCACCCATACACATTATTCCAATCCTTGTGCCAGCGGTAGTCGGTAAATTGTAATTACCAGATCCACTGGTGAAAAGTACATAACCAGGCGTTACTGGCGGAACACCAGATTTTCCCCAGAAATCAGAGTAAGAAATTTGTGAACCAGATCCTGTTCTTCCAGCCAAACTGCGGCCTTCAGAGTCATTCAATCCAAATTGATTTGATGAACTTCTATTTAATTCTGCATTTATTTGTGCGGCCGATATCTGATTCCCAGATGATGGTAAAGTCATTTATTTTCCTTGTAGAATTTTATATATTCCAACAAGGTATTTATGTGGTCACTGGTTTTTTCGATAAAAAGTAAGGGTTCAGAGTCTTCTACGGCCATGATAATGACCAATTGGTCGATGGGTTCACCAATTAGTTCTTCATACATCATTGAATATGCGGTACATTGTGCAAAATAATCATCAATATCTTGTTTGGTTTTTACCTTCTTGGATGATTTAAAGTCAATCACAGACAGTTTACCATCAAACTCACCGATGCAGTCAACACGACCTGCCATGCCGATACTGGTTGACCATAGTGCCTGTTCTTGGTAATGTATATTGTTAATACGGTTCAGTAACGGTCTAATGGACAGAAACATCTGTTTTGCATCAGGCATCACCGAACCGATTGGTTCATTGTTTAGATAATTCTCACAGATTGAATGTAGATTGGTGCCTCTTGATGTAGCCTGTTTGGATATCTTGTTTGCAACTTCATCACCCACCCGTTTACGCCACTCTAATATTGCCTGTTTCTTCTTTGCACCAATGACGGTGGTCACCGATGGCAGTCTTGTGCCATCAGGTAACTGGTAATATCTTTTACCATCAGGGAATGTGGTTGATTTTAAGTCTTGTAAATTTTTGGGTGGGCAATAGTTGAACATTAATATCCTAGTTTCTCACATGCTATAATCCAATCTTTTACTAAACTGGAACGAACAATATCTTCTGGTGTGAAATATATCTCCTGAAATGCAGACATTGTTCTTGCAATTTCCAAGAATGTATGGAATGCACTCTGGTCTTTGTTTGAACGAATCAAATCAGTTTGTTTAAAATCACCACAGAATATAATCTTAGAGCGATGACCAACACGGGTAATAATGGTGTTGACCTCACTCCAATTCATATTTTGATTTTCGTCTACTATAATAATTGCATCATCAATAGAAATACCACGAATAGCAGTAGTAGAAATGAACCTAGCGTACCCTTGTTCTTTGAGTCTATCCCATGCATCGGATCTTCCGAATAACACTTCGCAGGCTTCTTTATAGGGGAGTTCATATATCTCTTGTTTTTCTTCTAGTGTTCCAGGTAGATGACCAACTTCACGGAGTTGGACTAACGAGCGGACAACAACTACTTGCTTGAATGAGTTTGTTTTGTCCAATACTTCTTCAATTGCCTTGTATAGTG